>Ga0302221_10000026_pt1 | contig 198224 bp, 179 predicted proteins | sample II_Palsa_E2_1_FD_193517 | JGI IMG/M metagenome (GOLD analysis project Ga0302221, IMG submission 193517) | Peat permafrost microbial communities from Stordalen Mire near Abisko, Sweden - II_Palsa_E2_1 | ecosystem: Environmental > Terrestrial > Soil > Palsa > Peat permafrost | place: Sweden... | reverse complement strand
CCGTGACCAAACAAGGGGCTGAGGAACTGACACTCGAATTTCAAAAGGGGGAACTGGTGGCCGTGAATGAGCAAAAATTCATACACCCCGTGGAGGCCATTCAGCACCTCCAGGCAATTGCCCAGCCCTTTGGCATAGGAAGAGATATCCATGTAGGTGACACCGTTATTGGCATAAAAGGACGGGTAGGGTTTGAAGCCGCGGCTCCCATGATTATTATCAAGTCGCACCACCATCTAGAAAAGCACGTCCTAACAAAATGGCAATTGTATTGGAAAGACCAGTTGGCCAACTGGTATGGTAATTGGCTGCATGAAGGACAGATGCTGGACCCTACGATGCGCAATATTGAAAAATTCCTTGAGGATACGCAGAAAACGGTATCTGGTAAAGTATTTGTCACCCTAAGTCCATACCGGTTTATTATCAAAGGGATTGAAAGTGCCCACGACCTGATGAATCCTGAATTCGGTTCCTACGGGGAAATGAATAAGGGCTGGAGTGGAAACGATGTGAAAGGGTTTGCGAAAATCTTCGGAAATCAGACTTCGATTTTTCATAAGATAAATGATTGAGTAAAAATGAATATTGTCTCTAAAAATAATTCGCTGAATCATTACCAATGGGGCGATCAAAATCGCTGCGATGGCTGGGTCTTGGTAGAGGAAGCAGGATTGTCGGTAAAGCTGGAGAGGCTCTCTCCGCATACTTCAGAAAAGATGCACGTCCACCGCCAATCTCAACAGTTCTTTTATATCCTGAAAGGAAGGGCCATTTTTGAAATCGGATCCGATCGTTTGGAACTGGAAGCCAACCAGGGAATTCATGTACAACCTGGCCAAAAACATAGAATCATGAACAATGACGACGAAGATTTGGAAATACTCCTGTCTTCCCAACCTGCAGTTGGAAATGACAGAATCAATGAAGATTAAAGGAAGCGATGAAAAAAAAAGATGCACATAAAACAAAAGCAAAGCCAGTTTCAACTGCAAAAAAACTGGAAGTAGGCATTATTGGCGGCGCGGGTTTTACAGCAGGTGAACTCATCAGGGTCCTGATGCAGCATCCTAAAACCAATATCCGTTTTGTCCACAGTAAGACGCATGCAGGAAGGCCATTAGCTGATGTCCACGCAGACCTGACCGGTGACACGGATCAGCTTTTTACATCTGAAATCAGTGATTCCATAGATATCCTTTTTTTATGCGTGGCTCATGGAGAAGCAAAAAAATTCCTGGCAGAGCAAACCCTTAGTAAAAAGCTAAGAATTATTGATCTTTCAGAGGACTACCGCCTCCATGCTATAGGAACCCTGCCCTCGCTTCATGGAATTCCATTTGTCTATGGCCTACCGGAATTGAACAGGGAGGAGATCCGGACCGCACAATATGTCGCCAATCCAGGTTGTTTCGCCACTGCCATCCAATTGGGTTTGCTTCCACTTGCAAAGGCCGGGTTGTTGCGGGATGTCTATACTACAGGCATAACCGGATCAACCGGGGCTGGTCAATCATTAACCGCCACCTCTCATTTTTCCTGGAGGGCGAACAATATACAGGCCTATAAAAGCCTGACACACCAGCATATCCATGAAGTGCATCAATCTCTTTTGCAGTTGCAGCCCGATTTCCATGCGGCAGTGCATTTTATTCCCTGGCGGGGTGATTTTACCAGGGGCATTTTTGTCAGCTCACAGTTGGCCGTGGAAGCCCCGATTGATGAATTGACCAAACTATATGACCAATTTTACAAAGGGCACCCATTCACTTCATTATCGAAGAATCCCATTTTCTTAAAACAGGTGGTCAATACCAATAAATGCCTGATCCAATTGGAAAAAAATGAAAACCGGCTGGTCGTCCATTCTGCTCTGGATAATTTGCTAAAAGGCGCTTCAGGGCAGGCCGTTCAAAATATGAATCTGATGTTTGGATTAGAAGAGCAGACTGGTTTAAAATTGAAAGCAGGCTATTTTTGAAATAGCCCGTTTTCTAGTGAATAACAGAAAATAATTACACACTTATTAAAAAAGCGATTATGAAACTATTCGATGTATATGCGGTAAATCAAATCAGTATCGTAAAGGCAAAAGGTTCATACGTTTGGGATGATCAGGGGCAACAATACTTAGACCTGTATGGTGGCCACGCGGTCATTTCTATCGGGCATACCCACCCGCATTATGTGAACCGCATAACGGAACAATTGGGTAAGATCGGTTTTTATTCCAATTCGATCCTGATGCCGCTTCAGGAAGAGCTTGCGGATAAATTAGGAAAAGTTTCCGGAAGGGAAGACTACCAACTTTTTCTTTGCAATTCCGGCGCTGAAGCCAATGAGAATGCTCTAAAACTGGCATCATTTGCCAATGGCAGAAAAAAGATCGTTGCATTCAGGAAATCCTTCCATGGCAGAACTTCCCTGGCTGTGGCGGTAACTGATAATCCAGACATACAGGCCCCCGTGAACCAAAATCCCAATGTGATCTTTTTGCCTTTCAATGATGAAGCATCTCTCGAAGCCTGCTTCCGGGCACAGGGAAATGATATTTCTTCTGTAATCATTGAAGGCATACAGGGCGTGGGCGGTATTAACGAAGCTTCTGGTTCTTTTCTCCAAAAGATCAGCGGTCTCTGTAAACAATATGGGGCCGTTTTCATAGCAGACGGCATACAATGCGGATATGGAAGAAGTGGAAAATTTTTCTCCCATGATTATGCCGGGGTAGACGCCGATGTGTATACTATGGCCAAGGGAATGGGTAATGGTTTTCCAATTGCAGGTCTGCTAATCGCTCCCTGGATAAAACCCAAACATGGTATGCTGGGGACAACATTCGGAGGCAACCACTTGGCTTGCGCCGCTGCCCTGGCAGTCCTGGAAGTCATAGAATCCGAACAGCTTATGCAAAACGCAGAAAAAATCGGAAACTATTTACAATCGACCCTTAAAAAAATTCCACAACTTCAAGATGTAAGGGGAAAGGGCCTCATGATAGGTTTCGACGTCGCTGAAGATTTGAAGGATCTCCGGAAAAGCCTGCTGTTCAACCAGCACATATTTACCGGAGAGGCAAAACCCAGTGTGATCCGCCTTTTGCCTTCACTGGCGTTGCGGAAAAAAGATGCCGATGAATTCCTGGAAGCCATAAGTGAAGAGATCCATACTCCGGCCTCTTCCGTCCACTAGGGGACTTTGGGAGGTATAGATTATAAAATGAGTTCATACCAATGAATAAAAAAACGAGCACCGGAAAAAAACAAACTGGAAGCCTGATCAGTAGAAACTTCATTTCCATACATGATGTTGGAGACATTGGTCAGCTGGTAAGAAAGGCACTCGATTTTAAGACGGCTCCTTTTAAAGAAAGAACTGCTGGTTTGAATAAAAGAATCGGTTTGTTATTTCTCAATCCAAGTATGAGGACCCGTCTAAGCACTCAAATTGCAGCGCATAACCTAGGTTTGGAAACCATCGTTTTCAATGTCGATAAAGAAGGTTGGGCGCTCGAATTTGAAGAAGAAGCGATCATGAGTGGCCATACGGTGGAACATGTTAAGGATGCGGCGCCGATACTTGGAAAATATTTTGATATGATTTGCATCCGCACCTTCCCTTCCTTACAAAATAAGGAAGACGATTACAGCGAACTGTATATGAATCAATTCATCAGGTACTCAGGCATCCCTGTGATCAGTCTGGAAAGTGCAACGCTTCACCCCTTGCAAAGCCTGACTGATATCATTACCATAAGCGAACATTTTCCTTTTCCTGAGTCTGGCAAAAGCCACCGACAGGTGCGTCCTAAAAAAAGGCCGAAGGTTGTAATGACCTGGGCACCGCATGTAAAAGCCCTGCCCCAATGCGTAGCAAACAGCTTTGCCCAATGGATCAACGCCTGGGACAAGGCCGATTTTGTCATTACCCATCCTGAGGATTATGAGCTGGATGCTATCTTCACCAAGGGGGCGACTATTATCCATGATCAGGAACTAGCGCTGAGAAACGCCGATTTCGTGTATGTAAAAAATTGGAGCACCTATGCTGACTATGGAAAAATATATTGTAACGATCCAGGATGGATGCTGACCACCGAGAAATTAAAACCTACCAATAATGCCAAAGTGATGCATTGCCTGCCGGTTCGCAGAAATGTAGAGCTTAGTGATGAAGTATTGGATAGCGCCAATAGCATTGTCACCGAGCAGGCGGCCAACAGGGTGTGGGCAGCACAGGCCGTATTATCCACCATCCTGAGTGCTACGGAAATTGGTAAAAAATGATTGGATATGGCCGATAAGATATACATCATAAAAATTGGAGGAAATATCCTGGATGATGAAAATAAACTCCTCTCCTTCCTTGACCATTTCGCCAAAATAAGGGAAAGGAAAATTTTGGTGCATGGAGGAGGTAAGCTGGCGACCCAAATGGCGGAGAGGCTCCACATCCCGCAAAAGCTGGTTGAAGGCAGAAGGATAACGGATGGCGAAACATTAAAGATTGTGACCATGGTCTATGGTGGTTGGATCAATAAAAATCTGGTGGCTCATTTACAGGCCAGGGGATGCGATGCGATTGGTCTTTGTGGTGCGGATGGCAATATCATCCGGGCACACAAAAGGATCCATCAAACGATTGATTATGGATTTGCTGGAGATATTGACCAAATAAACACGGAACGTCTGAAGCAATGGATTGATTTGTCCATGGTTCCTGTGGTATCTCCTATAACACATAACGGCAATGGGCAGCTGTTAAACACGAATGCCGACACTGTCGCCTATCAGGTCGGAAGGGCGCTAAGCGCATGGTATGAAGTAAGTTTGGTTTACACATTTGAAAAAAAGGGGGTGATGCTGGATGTGAATGACGATGGTTCGATGATCAGTGAAATCTGGCCAGCCTATTATGCACAGCTGAAGGCTGAAGGAAGAATATACGAAGGAATGATCCCCAAAATTGATAATGCTTTTGCGGCACTGACTGGGGGAGTAAAAGAAGTTATTATCGGACAAGCGGAACAATTACCCGGAATTATCGCCAATCGTGCCGGAACAAAAATTACAAATGAAAAATCCTGATTTACCACACTTGCTTTCAGAAGCGATCGGTCTTTTAAAAGAACTGATTGCCACTCCGTCTTTTTCCAAGGAGGAAAATGATACGGCGGAATTGATAGGAAGATTTTTTGAAAAGCATGAAATCCCCTACTCCAGGGTGGGAAATAATATTTATGCTAAAAACAAACACTACGATGCGGCAAAAAAAAGCATTTTACTGAATTCCCATCATGACACCGTAAGACCAAATAAAAGCTATACCATCGATCCTTTTCTGCCTGTTGAAAAGGAAGGCAGGTTATACGGATTGGGCAGCAATGATGCGGGAGGTTGCCTGGTTAGCCTTCTGGCGGTATTCCTGCACGCCTATCCCGCCGATAAACTCAATCACAATATCGTATTTGCTGCCAGCGCTGAAGAAGAGATCAGCGGAGTCAATGGTATTGAACTGGTACTCCCATTTCTGGGTCAGATCGATTTTGGTATTGTTGGTGAACCAACGCGTCTTGAAATGGCGATTGCCGAAAGAGGGCTAATGGTCATTGATTGTATAGCCCTAGGGCGGTCGGGACACGCAGCCCGCAACGAAGGCGAAAATGCACTCTACATCGCAATAAATGACATAGAGTGGATACGTCATTATTCTTTTAACAGAAAAAGTGACTTGCTGGGTGAGTCCCGGATGACGGTAACCATAATGGAAACGGAAAACAGGCAACACAATGTAATTCCCGCCCAATGCAAATTTGTTATTGATGTACGCGTCAATGAATTATATACTTTTGATGAAATTTTGGAAGCCCTGAGAACCAATCTGAAAAGTCAGTTTAAGCCACGAACTACAAGAATGAAACCCACTTCCATTTCACTGGAACATCCCCTTGTCAGGGCTGGGATTGCTTTGGGCAAAGGGTATTATGGTTCTCCGACGACTTCTGACAAAGCATTGATGCCTTTCCCTGCCCTGAAAATGGGTCCGGGCGATTCAGCCAGAAGCCACACGGCCGATGAATTTATTTATCTCGATGAGATCAAGCAGGGTATCGATTTCTACATTAAATTATTGAATCAGCTTCCGCTTGTTTGAATACAACCGGCATTAAAACTGTAAATGTCAAGCACGAATGAAACTTTGGAGTAAAGACAGTACGGCATCTTCGCAACTGATCGAAGCTTTCACGATCGGCAGGGATAAGGAATTCGATATTTTGCTTGCAAAATATGACGTTCAGGGTTCTTTGGCACATGTCCAGATGCTTTACCATATCGGATTGCTTTCAGTCGAGGAGCTGGAGCAAGTCAAAAAAGGACTTGGTGAGATTATGAAAGAAATTGAATTAGGAGGTTTTGCTATAGCCGATGGCGTGGAGGATGTCCATTCACAAATAGAATGGCTGCTTACTCAGCGGATCGGCGAAGCGGGAAAGAAAATCCATAGTGGCCGCAGCCGCAATGATCAGGTGGCACTGGATATTAATCTCTATCTCCGGGCAGAATCCCTGAAAATAAAAGATGCGGTCAAGCAATTATTCGACCTGCTGATCGGGCAGAGTGAACAATTCAAAAATCAATTACTCCCCGGCTATACGCATCTGCAAATTGCCATGCCTTCATCTTTCGGTTTGTGGTTTGGAGCCTATGCGGAAAGCCTTGTAGACGATTTGGAATTATTATCGGCTGGCTATCATATCGCCAATAAAAACCCCCTGGGAAGCGGCGCAGGTTATGGTTCCTCCTTTCCGCTGGACAGGAAGCTTACGACCCAGCTTTTGGCATTTGAGACCTTGCATTATAATTCGGTATATGCGCAGATGAGCAGAGGCAAGACAGAGAAAGCTGTGGCCACAGGATTCAGCAGTATCGCGGCCACACTCAGCAAACTGGCAATGGACTGCTGCTTATTTGCAAGCCCAAATTTTGGTTTTATATCTTTCCCCGACGAACTGACCACGGGCAGCAGCATCATGCCGCATAAGAAAAACCTGGACAGTTTTGAATTGATACGTGCAAAGTGCAACCGCATTCAATCCATACCCAATGAATTAACTCTTTTGATGAATAACCTGCCATCCGGTTATCACCGCGACCTGCAGCTGACCAAGGAAATCCTCTTCCCCTCCATTGAAGAATTGAAGGCCTGCCTGGATATGACGATGCTGATGCTTTCCCAGATAAGGATCAAGGATAATATCCTGGAAGATGAAAAATACAAATATCTGTTCAGTGTGGAAGCAGTCAATGAATTGGTTAATAAGGGCATTCCATTCCGCGAAGCCTATAGGCAGGTTGGCAATCAAATTGAGTCTGGGATTTTTTCCTATGATTATAAGAAGAAATTGCAGCATTCCCATGAGGGCAGCATCAATAATCTGTCCAACGATAAGATCATTGAAGAGATGTCCAGAATTCTCAATAAGTTCTCCTGATCCATGTGGTGGTAGCGTGGCTGCTTGTCTTTTTTAACGAATTCTTATTTTTATGCACCGTAATTTTATCGTCTGAAAAACAGGTAGCCATGATCAGGCAATATTCACTTCAAGGAATCATATTATTTTTATTTTTCTGCGCAGGCTTTAGTTGGAACGGTAGCTATGCGCAGGCTTCAAAACAGCAAAGAGACAGTCTCAAGGAAGTCAATGTTCAAAATTGGCTAGAATCCAGGCAATTTCAGTTTGTTGCTCAGAATGCAGTTCCGATGAATGGCAGCACAAGATTATTAACCACGGAATATGACTTGGGCATCAGAAAAGACCAGGTCCTGGCTTCGCTTCCGTATTTTGGTCAGGCTTATTCGGTCAATATTGGGCAATCCAACGGAGGGATTCAATTCAAAAGTTCCGTTTTCGAATATGACAAAGTCGCTGCAAAAAAGGGGGGATGGGATATCACCATTAAACCAAAAGACGTAAAAGAAGACGTATATCGTCTTTTTCTTCATGTTTCAAAAAGCGGATTCTCTTCTTTGCAGGTCTCTTGTAATAATCGCCAGCCGATTACTTTCAACGGATACATTAAGGATCTCAAATAGCAGTTGAACCTCTTCTAGTTCATAGTTTGTACCGTACACGGATGCGGTCGAGATAATTTGAATGCGGCGTTGCAAATAAAGCGGCTGTGAAATATCCACCACTCGAAATTTTCACTGCAGTTGGGTGGCATCTACCCTGCTGGGTGTGTCCTTTCCTGAAACGATTGTCGCTGAGCTGATGCCAATCGATTTGATGATTCCAGTCATATTTTCAAGGTCTAGTGTTCCAATCTTGTCTCCAACGGTGTGGTAATATTTTTCAGAATCCATTTTTGAAGTAGAGATTGTGTGTGCTGCTACTCCCTGGCGGGCCAGACTCGCGTTATCTGAACGATAAAACAAATGTTGTTGGGGGTAGGGGTCAGGATAAAACTGAAAAGAGCTTCCTTCCAGGTTCTTCTGCAGGATCTTACCCATATCCGTCCTTTCAAATCCAGTGATGTAGGCCGAATGTGCACCCCATTTGCTTTCTGTACCGATCATTTCAATATTGAACATGGCCGCCACTTTTAAGGGATCAAACTGCATGGAAAAATACTGTGAGCCAAACTCTCCGATTTCTTCTGCAGTAAAGCATGCGAATACCAGTGTCCGTTCATTATCATTTTTGCTGCCGAACAGCTTTGCCAACATCATGACAGCGGTCGATCCGGAAGCATCATCATTGGCGCCATTGAATATCGAATCCCCCGCAGCATTTGGTTTTCCAATACCCAGGTGGTCATAATGTGCCGAAAAAATGACATACTCATCCTTTTTGGATTTGCCTGGCAAAACCCCCACGCAATTGGCCAGTTTTGATTCGGTGACTTCTTGTTTGATATGGATGGAATACTGCACCGGATCAGAATCAGAAAGGACAAAGATCAAGGTATTTTCGGATTTGAACTGGGCCCTCCCTGGCCTGGCGAATCTAGTAAAATTCTGGGACAGGGATGTATCCACCAATACCAGGAAGTTTTTTTTCTGCCGTAAAAATTTCGAAAATGCAAGGCCTAGACTTTCTCCACGTTTTACATAAGCTTTCTCGAAACCGCTGTGGGAATTGATTTTCAGTTTTGGTTGGCTGCTGATGACAAAGAGGTTGCGGGTATCAAGCAATTTTCCATCAAATTTTACGCTGGCCTGCGTTATTTTCGTTCGCAACATCGAAAAGGATTGCCTGTACCCTGTCTGCGGATTCAATGGCGCGAGGCCCGCCACCTTAAATTCCTGGCTGATAAAATCCGCTGCTTTTTCAATTCCGGAAGTAAACACCGCACGTCCCTGCATGTCATCTGAGGACAGTATTTTTTCGATCCTTTCAACCTCTCTTGTGTTTATCAGCGAATCGGCATCCTGCGCTGCCAGCCCGGTGACTGTCAGCCCAACCCCAATCAATAGCAATAATCGCTTCATATATCATGTTCAGATCAGAAAAGCTGCCTAAGCAGGATTAATCCCCTTTGCTCGACGTTAACGATCATAATTTCTTAGACCCTGATGGGAGGTTTATTCTTCTTTTAGTTTTGCCATTGCAAACAGATAGTTCATAGACTCATCATTTCCTTAAACTTCACCGTTTGTCTGCGGCTGACTTCGATCTTCTCACTCCCTTTTAATTCAAGCAAGAGTCCTCCGTTAAAATATGGTTCGATTTTTTCTATGAGCCGCAGGTTGACAATATGTTTTCTGTTAGCACGAAAAAATACCTTTTCGTCAAGCCTTTCTTCCAGGGCATTGAGCGATTTGAGAATAAGCGGTTTATTGGGCCCAAAATATACTTTTGCGTAATTCCCGACGCTTTCGAAAAGACGGATATCGGAAAGTTTTACAAACCAGCATCGTTCGCCATCTTTTACGAATACCTGATCCTGTTCGTGCAACAGGCTACGGTTGATTGGAATATCTTCTTCGGTGATGGGTTCCCGGTCATCGTCAAGATGTAATTTCTGGATGGCATCCGCCAGTCGTTTTGGCTCGACCGGTTTGAGCAGATAATCGAGTGCATTGACTTCAAAAGCCTTTAATGCATAATCGTCGTACGCCGTTGTAAAAATTACATCCGGCGCCTTATTCAATTCGGCCAGCATATCGAAACCTGTCTTGCCCGGCATTTGTATATCCAAAAAGATTAAATCTGGGTTGAGGCTATCAATTTTCTCAATGCCTTCATTGGCATTGGCCGCCTCCGCGATCACTTCAATCTCCGGAAATTCAAGTAATAATTTTTTAAGTTCATTCCTGGCTAAGCGTTCGTCGTCAATGATAACAGCCTTGATCATATATTGCTATTTGTAGTTCAAACTATAAACGGGTATCAGCACCGTTGCCTGCACCATATCGCCGTTCAATTCTTTAATATCAAAATTGGCTTTCTCTCCAAATAATAACTGCAAACGGTTTCTGGTACTGGTTAGTCCAAATCCATCTCCATTCATGAAGCCATTCAGGTGCCCTGTATTCCTTATCACAAGTTCATGGTATTCCCCTTTAAAATCAGAAATAACCTTTACAATTCCTCCATTTACCTGTTTACTTATTCCATGTTTGATCGCATTTTCAACCAGGGTCTGCAACATCATCGGTGGAACGGGTTGATCCAGTGTATTTTCATCAATCTCATACTCTACTTTTAGCCTGTCTTCGAAACGGATATATTCGAGGGCTAAATAGTCCTTAACAATGTCCAGTTCTTTTTCAAAACTTACCGTCTCCTGCTTCTCTGTCTGCATGCTACTGCGCAGTATATTGCTTAATTCGGTAATGGCCGTACGTGCACGGCCCGGGTTTTCATCAATCAGGGCCCGAATGCTGTTTAAAGCATTAAAAATAAAATGAGGATTGATATGGGACTTGATCGTCTTGAGTTCGAGTTCTTTGACCATTGACTCCAGCTTCAGGGTGTCTAACTGCTGTTTCCGGCTCTTATCAATGTAGTGATAGAAATAATAGATCATGGTCCAAGGGATGATAAAGGTCCCATTGTCAATCGTATGGGACAGGAGGCGCACAGAAAAAATCACTTTGTGCTTGTTCTCCACAAGACCGAAATAATCTAAAGAGGCGATTTGGATAAGTCCTCCAATAAGACAGCAAACGACCACACCGACCAAAAGTTTAGGCAGTACTTTTTCCACGGGTTGCATCATCCAGTTCAGTCGCCGGATGACCAGCCGGAATAAATGTGTCGTCAGAATTCCTGAAAGTACGAGGATGATCTCTCTCTCCAGCGCCCGTACCGGGTCTTTCACCTTGAATGTATAGGCAAAAAAAACGAAGGCCAGCAATACGAAACCCCATCCTGCAATCTGACACCACCAGTAATATTTGGTTATACTCTTCTTCATATCTGATTAGATCGTTCAAAAATAGACCATTCCCCATGGCCCGGCACTGTCTTTTGTATTAATGGCTAAACCGGGCTGTCCATCGGTTCAGTTGGCTGTCCTCGCTCGCCTCATGAAATACCACGAAAAGGCCAGTATTTACTGATGAAAGATACCTATAAAACTGTATTTTTGCAGCGGTAAACCTCAACCTGATGACCATTAAGCCCGGGCCACTGCTACAAACTATTAATTCACCGGCTGACCTGAAAAATTTGGGCAAAGACCAATTGCAGCAGGTTTGTGATGAACTCCGCCAATATATCATTGATGTAGTCAGCGTTTATGGAGGGCATTTCGGTGCCAGCCTCGGTGTTGTCGAATTGACTGTTTCACTTCATTATATATTCAATACCCCATATGACCATTTGGTTTGGGACGTGGGTCACCAGGCATACGGCCATAAGATCCTCACGGGCCGCAGGGATAATTTTACCAGTAACCGGAAATATAAAGGATTAAGCGGATTTCCCAACCGCAATGAAAGTCCTTACGACACTTTTGGCGTCGGTCATTCATCCACTTCCATCAGTGCAGCGCTTGGCATGGCCATGGCGGCAAAATACAAAGGGGAAACAGACCGCAAATCCGTGGCCATCATTGGTGATGGTGCCCTGACTGCCGGTCTTGCTTTTGAAGGAATGAACCATGCAGGAGTGGCAGATACCGATCTGCTTATTGTGTTGAATGACAATTGCATGAGCATCGACCAGAATGTGGGTGCTTTAAAGGAATACCTGACAGATATCACCACTTCGCAGACTTATAACAGATTGAAAGACGATATTTGGAAGGCGCTTGGTAGGCTTCCTGTTGGCGGACATTTCAGCCGGGAGATGGCCAGTAAAATGGAGCATAGTATCAAGAGTTTCATCAATAAGAGCAGCAATTTGTTCGAGGCATTGAAGCTTCGATATTTCGGTCCAATTGATGGACATAATATCAGCAAATTGGTTGAAACTTTCAACGACTTAAAGAGTATTCCCGGGCCGAAACTCCTTCATATCGTGACAGTGAAGGGCAAAGGTTATTCTTTGGCCGAAAATGACCAGACCAAATGGCATGCTCCTGGACTTTTTGATAAGATCACAGGAGAAATCTACAAAAAGAAATATGAGACTGCCCAGCCACCCAAATATCAGGATGTATTCGGGCATACCATTATAGAACTAGCCGAAAAAAACAAGAAAATCTTTGGCATTACGCCGGCTATGCCAAGCGGGTCCTCTTTAAAATGGATGATGGACAAAATGCCTGACCGCGCTTTTGATGTCGGTATTTGCGAACAGCATGCCGTAACCCTGAGCGCCGGAATGGCCACACAGGGTATGAAAGTGTTCTGCAATGTGTATTCTTCCTTTATGCAAAGGGCTTATGATCAGATCATCCATGATGTGGCCATCCAGGATCTGCCAGTTATATTCTGCCTTGATCGTGCGGGTATTGTAGGAGAAGATGGGGCGACCCACCACGGGGCATATGATATCGCTTATCTGCGTTGTATTCCCAACATGATTGTTGCCTCCCCGATGAATGAAAGCGAATTACGCAATCTCATGTATAGTGCCCAATTGGATACCATGAAACATCCTTTTGCAATCCGTTATCCAAGAGGTGAAGGCGTCATGCCGGAATGGAAAACGCCCATGGTGGAAATCGAAACCGGTAAAGGAAGAAGGCTAAAGGATGGAGAGGATTTGGTCATCTTGTCCCTGGGTCATCCAGGAAATTTCGTTACTACTGCCATCCGTGAACTGAGAACCGAAGGTCTAAATCCTGCCCACTATGATATGCGATTTGTGAAACCCATTGATGAATCTTTGCTTCATGAGGTGTTTAGAAAATTCACGAAAGTAATTACAGTCGAGGATGGAACTGTGCTGGGAGGCTTCGGAAGCGCTGTCCTGGAATTTATGGCGGCTCACCAGTATCAGGCTCATATCCGGTTTCTGGGTATCCCCGATAGAGTCATAGAACAAGGGAGCTTAAAGGAATTACAGGCAGAATGCGGATATGATGCCAGCGCCATTGCGCGCACGGTTAGAGAAATGATGAAGGAAAAGATTTCGGTAAGCACCGCCTGAGGAACCATATACTACAGCTCTAGTGATTAGCATAATCTTATCCTTCCCGCCTTTTTTGTCCAATTTTCACAAGGTAATTTGATCAATTGCCAGTCTCCCATCAATTCACATTAGCTGGTATTTCAATTGCCAGGATTTGGGAATTTTGAAGTGCATGCACCCCAAAGCCTTCCGTTTCTAAGATGCCCAAGGCATCCCTTTTTCCCAGGCTTTGATCGCCGATGGTAATCTCACCATCAAGAACAAAAACATACACACCGCTTCCTTTAAATATGGGAGTAAAGACGAGTTCCTTCCCGGCTTCCAGGTCAGTAATAGCAAAACGCGCATCCTGGTTGATCCAGACCCCACCTTCTTTTCCCTCAGGACTGACGAGGATCTGCCATTTATTCTTTCTGTCTATGGCATCGAATGTTTTTTGATCGTAGTGCGGCTTAATGTCCTGTACTTTTGGAAATATCCATATTTGCAAAAAATTGACGCTTTCTGTCTTGGATGCGTTGAATTCAGAATGGCGGACTCCAGTGCCAGCGCTCATGATTTGTACATCACCAGCCTTGATCAGGCCATCGGTTCCCATACTGTCCCGATGCGTTAATGCACCCTGAAGAGGTATGGAAACAATTTCCATATTATCGTGCGGATGGGTTTGAAAGCCCCCTCCACCTTTTACGATATCATCGTTAAGAACCCTAAGTGCCCCAAAGTGAACCTTCCCGGGGTCGTACCAATGACCAAAACTAAAAGAATGACGGCTTTCCAACCAGCCCAGGTTTACATGGCCCCTTCCGGAAGCCGGGTAGAATGTTGTTTTCATACAATTTTTTTAATCAATGTTTAAACATCAATTTATAGACCAAAGGCATGCCCAGGCCTTAAAAAAGCAAATTCCGGACTTTTCGTCAGATCCATCTGCTATTGGGGGTTGGCTATAGGAAGATCCTCCTCCTCCCTGCGATCCTGATTGTATTCGAGAAAGAAGTGATTCACGCCTTCGCCAAGAATCAAAGACAACCATCTTTGCTGAACTAATTCCAGGACAGATAAGAATAAATATATCGCATGGATTCTATTGGTGCAGACCTCAAATACCTTTTCGAAGGAAATCAGTTTTTCATTTTTTGATATCTGTATCAGATAGTCTCTGCTTTCCTCCATGGTGTAATTGTATTGCATCACTGTGTGAACCGGCTTATTGAGTCTTTCTTCTGCCCTTTGAAGTACCCGCTCAAATGATTTCATAAGCCTGAACAGGGTAATCGTTTGAATTTCCGTTCCCTCTCCGGAATCCTCGCCAATCCTGGAAAGCTCTCTTTGCAGATTGCCCCGCTTCACCATCAGCATTCGGCCTGCTTCCATTTCCGCCATGCGGGCAGAAGCTTCTTTATACCTTTTATATTCGAGTACCTTGTCGATAAGCTCCTGCCTTGGATCTATTTCATTACCCTGTTCGTCGACCTCTTTGCGTGGGAGAAGCATTCTGGCTTTTATACGCATCAAAGTTGAAACAAACAGGATAAATTCACTGGATAACTCAATATTGAGTTTCTCTTGGGAATGAATAAATTCCATAAAGTCTTTCATGATGATATGAATCGGGATATTATATATATCCAGTTCATCCCTCTCAATAAAAAATAAGAGCAGGTCAAAAGGACCTTCGAATTGCGCTAATTTAATCTGGTAAGAAATGGCGTTCACTCGATTAATAATTTTTTAGTGCCGGGTTACCGGGCAATCGCCCAATACTGAATCCAGCGTTAGAACTTAAGAGAAAAACCTATTCCCATGACTTCCTGGATTTGAGGCGCCGGCCCTCCAGAGGTTCCGTCGCTCTTGACTGTTTTGATATCGTTGTCATAAATCATGTTAACACTGAGGGTCATTGAAATCAACTTGGTCACCTTTACGGCAAGCAGGTTGGTCCAGTATATGCTAATGTCCTGCGGATTATGCAGGTAGTTGGAAAAAAGATCTAACCTGCCGCTATATACAGCGCTTGCACTGATCTTTTTCAGATAGGTCACAGAAGCAAAAGCCCCGAATTCAAATCGAACCTGTTTCCCCGAGTCTACACCATAGGCACCCACAGAAGCCAGGGAATCATTATTGACAATCACCCACCGCACTGTAGCGGGAGAGAGAAAAACTGAAAAATTATCATTGGGTTTATAATTCACCCCAGGGGACAATAATATATAGGCAGGAGCCAGAAAATCAGAAGTCAGCACTTTGCCACCATCACTTTGATAGGAATACCCTTGTGCAAACTGCGTTCTGAAATTAAATAGTGCGCCTAGATACCAGCTCTTTGCCAGCTCATGGCCATATTTGGAAAGCAGGTCAAACCTGTCATCTGATTTTCGCTCACCCAGACTCGTGGTATTGACAAATCCAAAGGCCATATCCAGGGTATTGTCCCATGCATTCTTACCCTTTTTATAATAAGCGTATGCATTGAAAAAGGAAGCCAAGGAAAGTGAGGAATTGTCGCCTCCGGCAGCCCAGTTACTTAAGGCGGCCTGGTTGAAATTAATGTTGAAGACCCCTCCTTTTTTCCAAACCTTGGGTATGGTATCGTTCGGATCCTTCTTGATTTGCTTGCTTGCTTCAGCTTTCAGCTCCTCAACTGTTTTATCCTGTGCCCAGGTTTTAAAGACACAAAAAATAATCAATAAGGCGGATATAGTCCTTTTCATAATCAAATTATTTCTTTAACTCATCCCGGATTTCCATTAAAAGCTGATCTGTGCTGGATGGCTCTTTTGCAGATGGCACTTTTTTCTTTTCCAGGCTCTTTGCGGATTTTATAACCAGAAACAGTATCAATGCAACAATTATAAATTTAATAACCGCCGAAAGCGACCTTCCATACCTGACCGCTCCCCAGGTTAACTTATCCAGGTCCTGCGCATTTGCTGCTTTTAAAGCAGGTGTCAGCAACAACGGAGTAATCACATCATCTACCAAAGAGGACACAATGGCACCGAACGCTGCACCTATGATCACGGCAACAGCAAGCTCAATCACATTGCCCCTCAAGGTAAAGTCTCTGAATTCTTTTAAAAGTCCCATAAAATAAGTTTTAGTCTTTAATGAAATAGGCTCGTAAAAATCAATAAATATTTGCTTCTGCCAAAAATTTAGATAGATTGAAAATCTGGTAGCAATCCCCCCGGTTAGGCTTACACGGACATGATTTCCTTTTCTTTGGTTGAAAGATGCTTATCCACCAAAACGATATTTTTGTCTGTCATTTCCTGCATCTTTTTTTCGGCATCCTTTGTCAAATCCTCGCTCAATCCGTCCTTCTGTAATTTTTTGATGCCTTCAATAGCTTCGCGCCGGATATTGCGCACCGCCACTTTGGAATGTTCGCCTTCCGTATAGGCTTTCTTTACATATTCCTTCCTTCTTTCTTCGGTTAAGGGCGGCATGAATAAACGTATAGTATGGCCGTCATTTTGAGGGGTGATCCCGATATTAGCTGCGATGATAGCTCTTTCGATAGGCTGAAGCATATTCTTCTCCCAGGGCTGTATGGTTAGGGTTCTAGCATCCAAAACCGAAACATTGGCAACCTGGTTCATGATCGTTGGGGAACCATAATAATCCACAGTTAGACCATCCAACAATTGTGGACTGGCCTTGCCAGCTCTTATTTTTACAAGCTCTGACTCAAGATGGTCGATTGCTTTTTGCATTAATATCCTTGCATCTTCAAGGATAGGCGCTAATTCATCAGTCATGTGTTATGGATTAACAAGAATACAAACCTACATCAAATGAGAAAATTACACAAATCCTCCAATGTGAGTGGGAAATTGAAATCAAATATTTGAATGCTAATTTTTCTGTTCCAGGACCGTATCCTTTATAAAGGAAACCAATTTGGACGCCTTTAGTTTACCATTTTCCTCCTCCATGCCTTTTGCCACCACAAGCCTTGGCTTGGAAGGGATATAATATACACCTGCTATAAACATAAAGAAGAAAGCGATAACAGAAAAGATCAAGATGGTATTACCCAGTGACCTTTCCATATAGACCAAACCCACCAGCAGTAAGTTCATGGTGACCAGAAAAAGGGTTATTCCCCTATGTGAAAGTCCTCTTTTGTCCAATAATAAATGATGGATATGATTTCTATCCGGGCTGAATGGCGAACGACGCTTGAATATTCTTGTGGAAAATACCCGCAAGGTATCCAGCAGTGGAATCATCAGTATGGTAAATCCTATAGCAGGAGCTGAGACAATTGGTAAACTGACTTCGGATGAATTGGCGACATTGATGAACTTAATGACCAGGATCGCATTAATCGCACCGATCAGCAGGGACCCCGTGTCCCCCATAAAGATTTTAGCGGGTTGAAAATTAAATATCAAAAAGGCCAATAAACTACCACTCAGTGAAAATGCCAAAACATAATATGAGGGAATATTGACATTTAAGAAATAGAGGCCGAATATGAATGAACTCATCAGGCCGAGACTGCCTGCCAAACCATCCACTCCATCGATCAGGTTGAATGAGTTGATGATGACTATGACCGCAAAATAAGTAAGGATCAGGCTGAACATTTCTGGCAATTCGTGAATACCTAAGAAACCATGCATGCTCCTGATTTGGATCCTTCCATCATAAATGATCAGAAAAGCAGCTAAAACCTGTCCTATGAATTTTTTGACAGGGGAAATGACAAGGATATCATCCTTTAATCCCAGGAAAAAAATCACAAAAGTAGCAGCAATAAAATATTGAAAATCAAATGATTCTTTAAATTGTATGGTAAGGAGTAGGCCAAATATAAAGCCGGCATAAATGGCGATACCTCCAAGTGGGGTAATGGAAATATTGTGGATTTTCCGGGCATCAGGTACGTCGTAGAGTTTTTTCATTTCTGCCACATCAATAATAACCGGAATTGCTAAGAAAGTGATTGTAAATGAAATGGATAGGCAAAGGATTACATCAAACATGGGTCAATTTGTTAATACAAAAATACAGTTTCTTTCTTTATTTGCTATTAATCTGCCTTAACAATCGTTGACCTCCTCAATCAGCCCTTTAAACGAAACTCAAAATGGGATAAGTTTGAGCCTACATTGACGAATACAGAGACGAGATAGATCGCAATATAAAGCAAAAGTTTAATACCATTCACGCAAAAGCGCAAATAATTTCCTTTAGCTTTGCCGCCAATTTTTCTAATCTTTTTATATGGCTGAACTCAAAGCAATTGCCGCACAAATTCGCAGAGATATTGTCCGGATGGTTCATGGTGCTGCAAGTGGCCACCCTGGGGGTTCATTGGGCTGCGCCGATTTTTTTACAGCAATGTATTTCAAAATCTTAGTGCACAATCCTCAATTCAGCATGGATGGAAAAAATGAAGATCTTTTTTTTCTTTCAAACGGCCATATTTCTCCCGTCTTTTATGCAGCCCTTGCCAGGTCCGGTTATTTTGACATCAAAGAACTGGCTAGTTTTCGCAAAATCAACTCCCGGCTACAGGGTCACCCCACCACTCATGAACACTTACCTGGAATTCGTATTGCAAGTGGCTCACTCGGACAAGGTATGAGCGTGGCCATCGGCGCCGCTCTTACTAAAAAACTCAATAGAGAGAAAAATATTGTCTTTTCTTTACATGGGGACGGGGAATTAGATGAAGGCCAAATATGGGAAGCCATGATGTTTGCCAACCACCACAAAGTGGACAACCTGATCTCTACGGTCGATTGGAATCATCAACAAATTGATGGAACAACAGATTTTGTGATGAACCTGGGAAATATCAGGCAGAAATTTGAAGCATTCGGCTGGATTACACTGGAAATGAATGGCAATGACATGGACGAAGTAATCGCTACGCTTGACAAAGCTAAAGGGCTTACCGGAAATGGCAGGCCAGTGGGGATCATGATGCATACGGTAATGGGAAAAGGAGTGGATTTTATGGAAAATGACCACCATTGGCATGGAACCGCCCCAAATGATGAACAATTGAAAAATGCTCTTGCCCAGCTTCCCGAAACATTGGGAGATTATTGATCCTTCATGATCTCAGATCAACAGGGTGTGCTGCGGCTTTGCGGGAAGGAAACCAGGAAGCCAGTAACGCTACGATCAATATAGTTGACATAACCAAGAGAAAATCGGTCGCTACCAGCTTTACAGGATAATAATCGATCAAGAAAGAATCTCCTTGCAAAGGAACGAGCTTCAGATTCACCTGGAGCCAGCAAATGATCAAGGCGGAACCAATCCCTCCGGCGCCACCCAACAAGGCCAACAAAATGCCTTCGCTTAGGAATACCTTTTGTATAAACCCATTGCTTGCACCAAGTGCCTTTAATACCTGGATATCTTTTTGTTTTTCCAGCACAAGCATGGTCAATGCTCCCACCATATTAAAAGCCGCCACCACCAGGATCAGGGTTAGGACCGCATAGATCACCCATTTTTCCATCCGCATCACCCCATACAACAACCGGTTTTGCTCATACCTGGTTTGTATAAGATACTGATTGCCAAAAATGTCGTGCAATTCGGATTTGATGAACTCCGCTTGCTGGTTATCCCTGACGGTAATTTCTACCGCACTGTATTCATTAGGCTGCAAACCTAGCATGTGTTTCATAAAAGCCAAATTTGTGAACACATATTTATTATCAAATTCTTCCTGTATGGCAAATTTGCCGGAAGCCGCAATGTTTGCGGTATTCATAAAAGCCATTGGATCTGCCGAAGCCGGACCTATACCCCTTTTAAACATATAGACAGTGAGGGGCAGTATGCTGCGATCCGATTCAATGTCCAAAGCATTTTCAATCCCTGCGCCCAATACGGCACCCGGTTGATCCTCAGTTCCAAGGTCAAATTTTCCACCTGTCAGTCTTGAAGAAACACCTGCAACTGAAGCGTAATTGCTATCCACACCCTTGAGATAAACCATGGGCGATTGTTTGTCGCCATTCTGAAGCAACGCTTCATCCTCTGCAATCAGGGAATATTTGCCGATTCCAGGCACAGCAGATAACCGCCTCAATTGTTCCGGAGTAAGTGTCATAACCTTACCTGACATGGGAGTCATTTTGAGATCGGTATAAAATGTGGAATACAGTGACTTCACCAAGTCTTCGAGGCCATTAAAAACGCTGAGCACCAAAATAAGCGATGCCGATCCGATCACAATGGCCAATATACTTACCCATGCAATGATATTAATAGCGTTCGTGGATTTTTTTGCTCTGAAATACCGCCACGCAAAAGTGAAGAACATAATTTTTGCGGTTTTTATGGATTAGGATGCGGGGGGATCATTAATCTTTTTAAACAAGGATTCCATCTTATCTACATAATCAAGCGTATCATCAAGATAAAAATGTAATTGTGGCATGATACGGAGTTGATGCTTGACTGCTTGAACAAGTTCTTTTTTGATTTCCCAACCCCTTTCCTCAATTTTCTTCATGGATGCAGCCCGGTCTTTTACCTGAAACAAACTCAGATAAATTCTGGCCTCGTAAAGATCCGGTGTCAGGGTGACTGAAGAAATGGAGACCATGCCGCCGTCAATCATATTGAGACCCAGGCGCCGCAGGATTGCGCTCAGCTCCCCGTGTAACAAACTTGCAACCTGTTTTTGACGTTTACCTTCTTGCATAATCCTTAACAATATTACCTGTAAATTTACAGCTTTAATAACAATGAAGCGATTTTCCACGATTTTAAGATATTTAAGGGATCAGAAAAAAAATATAGCTCTCTATTTAATTTCCAATTTATTATCCATTCTCTTTTCGCTTGTTTCCCTGGCCATGCTTGCTCCCTTTCTGCAATTATTGTTCGGCAGGGAAAAGCTCAGTTTTGTCCAACCTACATTCAGTTTTACAGCCAATGGGATGTTGGATTATCTGAAGTATATACTAAGCATGTTGATCAAGAAACATAACGAAGTGTATGCACTTGCTGCCATTTGTGTCATTATCATTCTTTCCATTTTCATAAAGAATTTTTTCATTTATATTTCTTACCGCATACTTATACCTATCCGCAACAGGGTGATGAGCAGACTTAGATCCGATCTGTATTCTAAGATTTTGGAACTTCCCATCGGGTTTTTTACAGAACAACGCAAGGGGGATATTATCAGCCGTATGAGTAATGATATCAATGAAATAGAATGGAGCGTGATTGGGACACTCGAGGGGCTGATCAGGGAACCCATGACGATCCTTGTTATACTGGCTACCCTGGTCTTTTTAAGTCCACCGTTATCTTTATTTCTTTTCGTATTGCTTCCCCTTACTGCCTTTATCATTGGCAGGGTAAGTCGTACATTAAAAAAACAATCAACCATCGCCCAGGAACAAACGGGCATTTTGATGTCTATTCTGGACGAAACTTTGGGTGGTTTGAGAGTGGTCAAAGCCTTTAACGCAGAGAAATTTTTGAAAGACAAATTTTCAAACACCAATAATTATCTCAATCATGTCCGGAACCGGATCATGTTCCGTAAGGATATGGCTTCTCCCATGTCTGAATTCCTTGGGGTTGTTGTATTATGTTGCATCCTCTGGTTTGGGGGAAGGCTGGTCCTGGCCGGCCATGCCGGTGGAATACATCCCGAAGGATTCATAACCTATATCGCGATTTTTACACAAATTATCAATCCTGCCAAATCCCTATCCACTTCATTCTATAATGCTCAACGAGGAAGTTCTGCTATTAAACGCATAGAGGAAATTTTGAAAGCAGATGTGCTCGTCCGGGAGCCTGCCCATCCTAAACCCTTCACTTCCTTTCAGGACAGCATTGAATTTAGAAATGTCTTTTTTGCCTATGGGGATGTGACTATTCTGGACAATATTAATTTGAAAATTGAGAAAGGAAAGTCGATTGCCCTGGTAGGATCATCAGGCGCGGGCAAATCTACCATGGCTGATCTTATTCCCCGTTTTCATGATATCAATGGAGGGGAGTTACTGATTGATTCCATCAATATTCAGGAATACTCCCTGCATTCGCTGCGCAACCAGATGAGTATTGTCACGCAGGAACCCATTTTGTTCAACGATACCATTGCAGCCAATATCGCACTTGGAAGTCCCAGTGCTAGTATGGAAGAAATTGAGCATGCAGCAAAAGTCGCTAATGCCCATGCATTTATCATACAAAAAGAGGGCGGATACCAGGCCAATATCGGAGACCGGGGAAGCAAACTCAGCGGAGGAGAGCGCCAGCGGCTGACCATTGCAAGGGCCCTGCTCAAAAATCCGCCAATTCTCATCTTGGATGAAGCTACTTCCTCCCTGGATACTGAAAGCGAAAGACTTGTCCAGGATGCGATCAACAAAATGATGCAAAACCGGACAAGCATCGTAATCGCGCACCGCCTCAGTACGATCCGTCATGCTAGTGAGATTATTGTTTTACAAAATGGAAAGATCGTTGAACGGGGCACGCACGATCATCTTATGACGCTTGCAGGTTTCTATAAGAGGTTGGTGGAAATGCAGGAACTCAAATGAGATCTCATTTATGGTATGTCCATAAAAACCAGGATTCAAAATTTAAGGACGGAAAGGAGGTTCAGGTTTTCCTGATCAGGAAAACACCCGCCACCAATAAGAGCGCCCCAGCAATTCTTCCCCAAGAGATCTCCTTTATATGGAGACCCATCCAGCCATAATGATCAAATACGAGGGCAATGCCCATTTGTCCTGCTACCACCAGGCTAAAAGTCAGGGCCACACCCAAGCGGGGAATCAATATCACAATGCCGGCCACGTAAAACGCTCCAAGGATCCCTCCGATCCATAACCACCAATTAGATTGCCTAAAAGCAATATCATTCGGGTGAATTTGCCTGGTAATCAGCAAGTATAAAAGTAATGCGACCGTTCCCACCGCAAAGGAAATAAATGCCGCCAGGACCGGGCCATTAACAAATTTGGACAACCGTGAGTTGATCGTTGCCTGGACGGGGAGGATAGCTCCAAGGAGCAGCGAAATAATGATAAAAACGAAACGAGATTGCATAAAAAGATTTTAGTTTAGCGACGATCATGAACTAGACCCGGTAAAAGCAATGATATTACCTGTCAGACCGTGGCGGGTATCGCTTCAGCCGTTAGAATGAGTTTGATTTTTAAACCAATATACATTTCAAAATCTCCAATATCCACCACGGCATATTCACATGTCTCAAGCAAAAAAAATTCCTTCCAAGTCCTGAAGGAAAAATCATCAAAGAGTTAAGTTGTTGGTTTTACTTTTTGACAAGGATTTTTGAGAATCCTTTTGAATCAACAAAGTCAATAGCCTGCAGCCATTGCCAAGTCCGGAAGACATAATAAATATTTGCCAGTCATATTTAAGTTCCCTATCTAAGCATTCAGAGAAGCTTCCTACAATACCTGAGGGTCTACTTATTCATTGTCTGTTTAGCCTCCATGCTCAGTGTAGCGTGCGGGACAGCCCTGAGTCTTGCTTTATCGATCAGTTTACCGGTAACCCGGCAAATACCATAGGTCTTGTTTTCAATGCGCATCATGGCTTTTTCCAGGTGATCAATGAATGTAATCTGCCTGCTGGCCATTTGGCTTAGCTGTTCTCTTTCCATGCTCATACTTCCATCTTCCATGGTCATATACCGGTTATCGGTGTCATCACCACCCATTTCATCCTTGCGAGTAATCAAACCTTGCAGGTAAGTCAGTTCTTTTTTGGCAGTCTCTAACTTTTTGACAACGAGTTCTCTAAACTCGCCCAATTCTGCATCGCTGTATCGCATGGTAGGACCTGTTGATTCTTGAGGAAAACTATCTAAAACCGATTTCGTAAACTCAGGCTCATATTTACGAACTGTCTTTGTTTTTATTTCGGGGATAACAATTTTAACCGGTTTGGCAGGCGCTGCCGGTTTTTTTGCCTCGTGTTTTATTTCAACGGCCGGAGGCATTGTCTTCAATTCAGGCTTTTTTAAGGGCAATTTTGCCGGTTGTTTTTTTGGATCCGACTTGAGAACTGCGGATTTGACATGCATAGGGGCCTTTACCGAAACTGGGTGAGCGGCTGGTTTAGGAGTCGGTTTCTTAACAATAGGCGCCTTTTTTACTGGCGCCGGCTTCTTGACAGCCAGTTTGTTAGGAGTTTTTGAAACTGGTTTTTTGGCTGTCTTAGCTGTTGCATGGCGATAAGATGCTGCCACCGGTTTTTTTACCGGTGCCGGTTTCTTTGCATGCGAAGCTTTTTTAGCGGCTTTCACTGCCTTCTTCTTGGTTGCCATACTGTTAAGCTTTTTTTATAACAAACACATTTAGGGAAACATCATTCACCTCAATTTCGGTGCCATTAGCAATTTTGGGTACCAACTCGATGGCATCTGCCAAAATTTCGGCGCAAATATAGTCATTAAATCGGGTTATGGATTCGTTTAGCGCAGTGGGCTCCTCAACGTAGACCAGGATTCTATCGGTTAATTCATAGCCGTTATCCTTACGGATTTTTTGGACCCTGTTGACAAATTCACGTGCATTACCCTCGCTGGCTAATTCGGGGGAGACTTTAATATCCAATGCAACAGTCAGCGCACCCCTGTTTGCGACCATCCAGCCTGGAATTTCTTCGCTGTTGATCTCAACTTCATTAACCTGTAATATTAAGGGTTCGTTATCAATTAACAAAGTATAATCTCCCTGATTTTCCAATTTAGCAATATCCTCCTGGTCAAAATCTGCCAATGCAAGGGACACGGCCTTCATTTTGGAACCGAGCCTTTTTCCCAATGCGACAAAATTTGGTTTGATCTTTTTTCTTATAAAAACCTCGGATGTATTCAGCCATTCGATTTCTTTGACATTCACCTCATTTTTGATCAAATCTCCTACCTTTCTTAATTGGGTTTCAATTTCTGGGTTGGACAGTGGGATGAGTATCTTTTGAAGTGGTTGCCGGACCTTGATATTTACTTTTTTCCTAAGTGACAGCACGAGTGAAGAAATATCCTGGGCCAATTGCATTCTTTCTTCCAGGGCCCGGTCGACCACATCTCTATCAATTTTTGGGAAAAAGGTATGATGTACTGATCCGGCATTCATCCTGCCTGTTATTTCATTGAGATTTCCGAATAACCAATCTGCAAAAAATGGCGAAAGAGGAGCCATCAGGCGGGAAATGGTTTCCAGAGATTCATATAAGGTCTGAAACGCACTGATCTTATCTTTCTCGTAAGGTCCTTTCCAAAAACGGCGACGGCATAAGCGGACATACCAATTACTAAGTTGCCCATCTACAAAATCTTCAATCAGACGCCCCGCGACTGTAGGTTCATAATCATCAAAACTATCCGCCACTTTCTGGGTCAGGGAATTTAGGGATGAAAGAATCCAGTGATCTATTTCAGGTCTTTCTATTACAGGAATATAATCCTCCTTAAAAACAAAGCCATATACATTGGCATAGAGGGCAAAGAATTGATAGGTATTATAAAGGGTACCAAAAAACTTGCGTTGTGTCTCCTTGATGCCTTCTGTATCAAATTTCATGCTCTCCCAGGGTGAGGCGTTTGTAATCAGGTACCACCTGGTAGCATCTGCACCAAACTCCTCAATGGTTTTAAATGGATCAACCACATTGCCCAACCGCTTGCTCATCTTGTTTCCGTTCTTATCGAGCACTAAGCCATTAGAAATGCAGGTTTTATATGCGACCGATCCAAATAGAAGGGTGGAAATAGCATGCAGGGTATAAAACCATCCACGGGTCTGATCAACCCCCTCTGCTATAAAATCAGCGGGATAGTTATGTTCAAAAGGAGTGTTAAAAGGCTGCATTTCTCCCAAATTCAGCTTTACAGGATCCAACCCCCATTGGGCATAGGGCATCGCCCCTGAATCAAACCAGACATCTACCAGCTCGCTTATTCTTGTCATAGGTTTTCCACTCTTGCTAAGTAGGGTGATCTCGTCCATAAACGGTTTATGCAAATCAAAGCTGCCGCCGGATGCGGCGGTGACATGGCTATTGATAGCATCTCCAAAAACGCTTCTTGCCTTTTCGGCTTCTACCCTGAGTTCTTCCATGCTCCCGATACAAATCTCTTCCTTTCCGTCCTCAGTTCTCCAAATAGGCAATGGCGTTCCCCAGAACCGGGTTCGGCTGAGGTTCCAGTCCACCATATTTTCCAGCCAGTTGCCAAAACGTCCTTCTCCAGTGGATTTGGGCTTCCAGTTGATAGTCTTGTTTAATTCTATCATTTTATCCTTTAAGGCAGTGGTTCGGATAAACCAGGCATCAAGGGGATAATAAAGGATCGGTTTATCAGTACGCCAGCAATGAGGATAACTATGCTCGTATTTTTCAACACGGAAAGCACGGTTTTCCTTTTTTAGTTTAACGCAGATATCCACGTTGACATCTATATAACCCGGTTCATCCTTGTAGTTCTTTACATAGCGGTTGCTGAACTCGCCCAAGCCCTCTATAAGTTTCCCTTCCCGGTCAACCATGATCAGGATTCCAATATTATTTTTTCTGCCAATCTTAAAGTCATCGGCACCAAATGCTGGAGCTGTATGGACGATTCCTGTACCCTCCTCGGTACTGACAAAATCACCCAACAAAACCCTGAATGGATCGCCACCGGCATTTTTTGGTGCATTTGCTTCAAATGGCAGCAGCTGTTCATAGCGGCATTCTTCAATATCATTCCCCCTAAACTGGCGGCAAATCATCCAATCCTGGGATTTCTTTTTCGATGAGGTTTCGGCAAAGACAGCGGAATCACCTTCATTAAGCGGAAGATTAAACGGGTTTTCAAAATACTTGCTAAATAAGGCTTTAGCAAGAATCACATAAACTTCCAATTCAGTATAAGGATTCTTTGTTTTGACCAGGACATAATCAATTTGAGGGCCAACTGCAAGGGCCAAATTTGAGGGCAGGGTCCAAGGGGTCGTCGTCCATGCCAGGAAAAATATTTCATCCGAGCCTGCTGCATCAAATAAGAATTTCGATTTTTCACCCCTGATTGCCCTGAACATGGCTATACAACTGGTATCCTTGACATCCTTGTAAGTTCCTGGTTGATTCAATTCGTGGGAGCTCAGGCCTGTTCCGGCAGCGGGTGAATAGGGTTGGATACTGACGCTTTCATACAATAAACCTTTATGATACAATTGTTTCAACAGCCACCATAAAGTCTCTATATAATCGCTTTTGAATGTGATATAGGGAGTTTTTAAGTCAACCCAATAACCCATCTTTTTAGTCAGGTCCTCCCATTTATCTTTATATCTCAAAACCGCTTCCCGGCATTTTTGATTATAATCTTCAATCGAAATGGTTTTTCCGATATCCACCTTAGTGATTCCTAGTTCTTTCTCGACACCCAATTCGACGGGAAGGCCATGGGTGTCCCATCCACCTTTACGTTTTACGTGGTGGCCCTGCATCGTCTTATAACGGCAAATGAGATCTTTGAGGGTTCTGGATATAACATGATGGATGCCAGGCATCCCGTTGGCACTTGGAGGGCCTTCGTAGAATACAAAAGAGGGGGACCCTTCCCGGATTTGAATGCTTTTTTCAAATGCCTGATTTTCAGTCCATTTCGCCAGAATTTGCTGGCCTATTCCAGGTAAGTCCAAATGCTGATATTCCTTGTATCTGGCTGCCATAACACTTAAAAAACGGGTGCAAAGTTACGCTAAAATTGCCAGCGAATCGAAATCAATTTTTTCCTGGTTTTAGTTAAATTTTAGCCAAAAGGAGTAAAATATTCTCAGGTATTGATTGGTATTTATCCACATTTTACCCTTTGGCATAATTTATGGGAATATTCAAGCGAGAACGAGTATTTTATTCGTGTGTTTTTAAATTGTTGATTTTCAAACAAATACGTTCTCGCAGAATTAGCGGATTTCAATTATCATCCTGTTGAATAAAAATATTTTCTAAGTGATTGCATGAAAAACCTTTTCTACGGTTTAGGGTTTAGGGGTTAAAAAGGGGGGTATTCCTACTCCCCTTCCTTTATTGGCCCGGCCGTGATTCACCTTATGCCTATCAATCCGCAACCTCCCGTTTTTAATCTCTTATTGCCTTAGAAAAACCCAATATACACGGTATAATATTTCTCAAGTTCTTAGGAAAGCCATTTCAGAATCAGTTCCTGAAAGACCACCTTTTTGCCCCTTGTCATTAAAGCCTCTTTTTTAAAAAAAGAGGTTTTTTATTTTTGGGCATCTGTTCTGCGTGAGCGAAGTAATTTGTAGATGCGTATGGCGGCCATGAGCAGGATAACCAATGCGCCAAATCCGATTAGAGCTCCGAGCCAATTGAGGCTGTCTTTTACCACCGCAATCAGCACAATAGCAAAAAGGAAAAGGGTAGCCACTTCATTCCAAATCCGCAATTGCTGTGAGCTATACTTGAAGATGCCCTTCATTTCCTGTTTATATATTAAATGCAAGGAAAAATGGTAGGCATAAAGTCCCGCAACCAAAATCAGCTTGATGAACAGCCAGGTGGGCAGGGTGCCCATCATCAACCAAATCCAGGGCCCGAAAAGCAAGGTTAATACGGCTGATGGCCAGGTAATCCCCAACCATAACCGTCTAAGCATGATGGTAAACTGTGCTCGCAGAATGTCTTTCTGTGATCCCGTCTTCTCGCCTGCCTCCGTATTATAAATAAACAGGCGGACGACATAAAACATTCCAGAAAACCAGGTCACTATAAAAATGATATGTAAGGCCTTGATATATGGGTAGAGGGCGGTCATATTAATACCTCCATTTTGGCGGGTTCGGTTTCCCTGACCAATTTGGCGATGGCCCGGACCCAGAGCGGATCCGTGTTTAGGCAGGGTATCAGGTGAAAAGACTCGCCACCTTCGTCTAAAAAGCTTTTCTTTCCCCTTATTGCAATTTCTTCCAGGGTTTCAAGGCAATCGCCCACAAATGCAGGGCAAAGAACCAGTAACTTTTTAATTCCTTCTTTTGGCATTTCGGTCAACCTCAGGTCAGTGTATGGCTTCAGCCATGGATCCTTTCCAAGTCTGGACTGAAAGGAATAACTGGATTTATTTTCAGGGATTTTCAGTCGCCTGCAGACATTTATTGTGGTTTCGAGGCACTGATGGCGGTAACAAAGGAAATGTGCAGGCGAACTGTTTTGGCAACAGTCGGTCCGGCTCAGGCAATAATTTTTAGTAATATCCCATTTCCTGAGATGTCTTTCCGGAATGCCATGGTAGCTGAACAAAATATGATCATAATCCTGCTGCAGCCAGGGTCTGATATGTTCCGACAAGGCCAGCAGATAATCCGGGTCATCATAGAACGGCGCAATGATGGAAAGTTTGAAATTGTATTTGTTTTTTTTATGAATTTTTTTTGCTTCTTCTGCAGCGCTTTCATAACTGCTCATGGCATAATGAGGATATAAGGGAAGCACCACGACTTCCTCCAAACCTGGAATTTTATTTGACAACCTGTCAAACGCGTTCTCGCATGAAGGCTCACCGTAACGCATAGATATTTCAACAGGCTCCGGCAACTCTTGTTGTAAAGCTTCCTGTAATTGTTTGCTGATTACCATTAATGGCGAACCTGCTTCGGTCCAAACTGACCGGTAGGCATGCGCAGATTGAGATGCGCGAAAGGGGGTGATAAGGAGGCGGACCAGAAAAAACCGTAACAGCCAGTTTGAATCAATCACCCGCTTATCCATTAGAAACTCATCCAGGAATTTCTTAACGTCCTTGACACTGGTTGATTCCGGCGAACCTAGGTTCATCAGGACGATGCCGCGCTTCATTTCAGGAGCCATAATTTAAATTAGATCAATCGGTTGAATAATGATCAGCCGCCCCCAAAATCCAAGTACACAAATGACAGTCTGATGACAGAACAATACGGGTTATACAATCAGCAGCCAGTATTTTTGCGGTAGCTTGACAAGGGCAGGACATGAAAGGAAACCAACCACCCGATATTTTGACATTCTTTATTGCAGGCATCAATTACAGAAAAACAGATGCATCCATCAGGGGCTTATTCGCTGTTGGTCCAACTCAATATCAGGCTGTTTTGAAACTTGCCCCTTCCCGGGGAATAAATGAACTTTTCATTTTATCCACTTGTAACCGCACAGAAATTTATGGATTTGCAGAAGACCCTGCACAACTCATCAGTCTGCTTTGCACACAAACTCAAGGCAGCGAGACCGTATTTACCGAATTGGCATATATCAAAATGGGTAGGGATGCGGCAGAACACCTCTTCCATGTTGCTGCAGGTTTGGATTCTCAGATCCTGGGAGACTTTGAAATTGTGTCTCAGATCAAACAAGCGGTTAAGCAATCCAGGGATCATGGATGTTTGGGGGCCTTTCTGGAAAGGCTGGTCAATTGCGTACTCCAGTCTTCGAAGTCCATAAAAAACCAAACTGCCTTGAGTGATGGAACTGTTTCCGTCTCTTTTGCTGCAGTTCAGTATATAAAAGAGAGAATCCCTGAAGCGGCTGCTAAAAGGATATTGTTAATCGGGACAGGAAAGATTGGGCGCAACACCTGCAGGAATCTTATCAATTATTTAGATACAAATAATATTATACTGATCAACCGAACAGAGGAAGTCGCGGCTGCACTGGCAAGAGAAGTGCATGTACAATTTGCCGCATTTGATCAACTTTCCGCCTGCATTAGATCTGCTGATATAATTCTCGTAGCCACTAATGCGGCCGAGCCGGTAATCCTGAAATCAGATTTGGAGACCCTTGGACAAAAATGGATCATCGACTTGTCGGTCCCGTATAATGTAGAACCTGCTGCGGCTAAACTTAGGCATATTGATCTGATAAATTTGGATGAGCTCTCTATACTAAAGGACCAGACATTGCTTAAGCGTCAGGTAGAAATTCCTAAGGCCAAATCAATCATCTCGGGTCATTTGTTGGATTTTTTCCAATGGTGTGAGATGCGTAAACAGGTGCCTGTGCTCAGGGCCGTAAAAACCAAATTAAAAGAAATTCAAGACTCTCCCTTATTTGCCTGCGGTTCCGGATTGGGGGTCTCTGCTAAAATCTCTATTGCAGGCGATGATAAGATCCAGCGGGTAATCAATACCCTAGCGTCAAAAATGCGCAAACAAAATCAAGGCGGTTGCCATTATTTAGAGGCGATTAATGAATTCATGGACCCGGGCACAAACTGATGCCATATGCAGAAATTGATCCGCATTGGAACTAGGGAAAGTCAGCTCGCAGTCTGGCAGGCAAGCCAGTTGCAATCATTGCTTTCATTATCAGGTATAGCTTCTGAACTGGTATACATCAAGAGCGATGGTGATATGGATCAGAAAACGCCTCTCTATGCGTTCGGAGTACAAGGGATTTTTACAAAAAGCCTGGATATGGCCTTGCTTAATAATAAGATTGACCTGGCTGTTCATTCCATGAAAGATGTGCCCGTGCAGCTAGCCAGGGGAATTGTACCCTGTGCGGTACTCAAAAGAGGTCCAGTGCATGATATCCTGGTTTATAAAGGCGGCCGGGAGGGTCTGAATGAAAGACTATCATCCAATTACATAGTGGCCACGGGCAGCATCCGCCGTAAAGCCCAATGGCTGAATAAATATCCGAAGCATCAGATAGAGGATCTACGCGGTAATATTGACACCCGGCTAAAAAAACTGGAGATGTCCATATGGGATGCCGCCATCTTCGCCCAGGCAGGTCTGGAAAGGATTGGTCTTCTTCCGGTCAATAATAAGGTTCTCGACTGGATGCTGCCAGCGCCGGCCCAAGGGGCCATAATGGCTGTATGCAGGGAAGATGACGGTTTTTCTAATGAAGCCTGTCAACCCTTTCATGATCCGGATACCGCGATCTGCACAAAAATAGAAAGGGATTTCCTGAGCAAACTGCAGGGTGGTTGCTCAACACCCATTGGCGCCTTTGCTGAGATTGAGAAGGATGAGATCTATTTCAGAGGCAATCTGCTCTCGCTGGATGGCAGCAAGAAATTTGAGATTGAAAGAATATTGCCTGTAGAAAAAGCGGATTATTTGGGAATCAACGCAGGAGAAGATTTACTTAGCCAGGGCGGAGACGCCATAGCAGAATATATTGCTCATGCAGGACGATAAGCCATATATCCTTTCCACCCAACCGCTTCAGCCATGGCTCGTTGATAAAGCCGCGCAGAGAGGAATTGTTCTTGACTGTCTTTGTTTTGTTGAAACAAAATCAATCAACGATGCTTGTCTAAAGGAGCAAATTCTAGGTCTTGCTTTGACCCCGCTTATTGCTGTATTTACAAGCACCCACGCAGTCGAAACGGTGAGGGGACTTTTGGAAGGAAAGAAACCTGCCTGGACTATTTTTTGTACCGGCCCGGTCACCAGCAATTGTGTTAACCAGTATTTTGGGGAAGCGGCAATTGCAGGTGTGGGAGCTTCGGCATCGGATTTGGTGAATTTGATCCTCGAGAAAACAGATGTTAAAGAGCTCGTATTTTTTTGTGGCAACCGGAAAAGGGGAGAGTTGCCAGAAAAGCTTTTCCGTAAGGGAATTACCGTCCGGGAATTGGAGGTTTACCAGACGGTGAATACACCACAAAGAGTTTCGAAGCATTACGAAGGAATCAGTTTTTTCAGTCCCAGTGCCGTACACAGTTTTTTTTCTGTCAATACCATTGAGGACAATACCCTTTTCTTTGCCATTGGAAAGTCAACCGCCGATACCATTGCCGGATATTCCCGTAATACCGTTATCCAAAGTAAATTTCCTGATAAGGAATTATTAATTGAGCAAGCCATTGATTGTTTTTCAAAAATCAACCCTTTAGAACGCGGTGAGGACATCAACTGACCTGGAATAATGAAAACCATGAGCCAATTAAAAAATGATTTGATTCTTAGAACCCTGAGAGGCGAGCAGACAGAAAGAACTCCGGTCTGGATGATGCGCCAGGCTGGACGTTACCTGCCTGATTATAATAAACTAAAAGAAAAATATTCCTTTTTTGACCGTTGCAGGACCCCGGAACTGGCTTCTGCGATTACCCTGCAACCTGTAGATCAAATTGGTGTTGATGCTGCCATCCTGTTCTCCGATATTCTTGTTGTTCCGCAAGCTATGGGAATGGAGGTGCAAATGGTCGAAGGAAAGGGTCCCTTATTGCCTGACCCGATCCAACATCAGCAAGACCTCCAACACCTGTGCATTCCGGATGTGGAGGAACAGCTTGGCTATGTATTTAGCGCCATCCGGCTAAGTAAGCAGATGTTAGACGGCCGTGTTCCATTGATCGGGTTTGCCGGCGCACCCTGGACCTTACTATGCTATATGGTACAGGGAAGCGGCTCCAAAACATTTGACGGCGCCAAGGCCTTTTGTTACACACAACCTGAATCTGCACACCAATTACTGGACATGATCACCCAAACCACTATTGCATACCTAAAGGGCCAGGTCAATGCAGGAGCCGAAGTTGTGCAGATATTTGACAGTTGGGGTGGACTCCTTGGAAGGGACGATTTTGAAAAATGGTCTTTGTATTATATCCGGCAGATCGTCAGAGCTCTTAAGGGGCAAGTATTGACCATCATTTTTGCAAAAGGCGCCTGGCAATCACTCCAGCAGTTGGCAGAAACGGGTGCGGATGGTTTAGGAATCGATTGGTGTATCGAACCGGATACGGCTAGAGCAATGGCCGGTAATCAAACAATATTGCAGGGAAATTTTGATCCGGCAAAATTGTTGTCACCTGTCCCGGTGATCAAAAAAGAAGTAAAAGCCATGCTGAAAAAATTCGGAAGGTCCCGACATATCGCTAATCTTGGCCATGGGATTTTACCCAATACAAGCGTCGAGCAGGCAAGGGCTTTTGTTGATACTGTAAAGGAATACGAGGGAATAATCGCGTAGAAAATGCTGTACAAAACAGAAACAAAAGATTTCAGAGAGGCGCAGGTTGCATTCATCAGCAGCCTGCAGGAAGATATCTGCCTGCATCTGGAGCAGGAAGACGGCCAGGCGCATTTTATTACAGATGAATGGGTGCGCAATCCTGGCGGAGGAGGAGGTAAAACCCGGATTCTGTCGCATGGATCTTTGTTCGAAAAAGCAGGTGTAAATATGTCAGTCGTCCATGGCCCGGTAGAAGACGCCATGCGGTTGCAATTAAGCATTGACGGCGACCAATGGTTTGCCTGTGGCATCTCCATCGTCATCCATCCAAAAAACCCCTATATACCGACGGTTCATGCTAACTGGCGCTATTTTGAATTATATGATTTGAAAGAAAAGCTAACTGACCGGTGGTTTGGCGGAGGAGCAGATCTTACACCATATTATCTTTTCGAAGATGACGCCAAGCATTTTCATCGAACGCTGAAAAAAGCTATGGACCCTTTCGGTGCCGAATTATATCCCAGGTACAAAAAATCATGTGATGCCTATTTTTGTAACGGGCACCGAAATAATGAAATGCGCGGGATTGGAGGGGTTTTTTATGATCGTCTCCGCCCAATCGATGCAGCAGATGCCGAAAGGTTATCGATGTTTCAGCAAAGCAGCGGGAATGCTTTTATGCAAGCCTATCTGCCAATCGTTGAGAAAAGGAAAAATACCATTTTCGGAAAGCGCGAGACCTGCTGGCAGGAAATCCGGAGAGGACGTTATGTGGAATTCAATCTGATTCATGACAAAGGCACCATTTTCGGCCTAAAAACCAATGGCAGAACAGAGAGTATTCTGATGAGTCTTCCGCCGAGAGCAAGCTGGGAGTACGATTATCATCCGGAACCTGGAACACCTGAAGACCAATTGTTGCAGGTTTGTCTCAGCCCGAGGGAATGGATTTAACCCATGAGGATTACAAGAACCATATTTATAGTAAGCAATTCATGACATGATGCATTTACAAAGAAGAAACAGAATATTAAGAAAAAGTCCGGCCATCCGGAGCCTGGTAACAGAAACCACGCTGTCTCCGGAAGATTTTATCGTTCCGCTCTTTATCGATGAAGGCGAAAATAAACTGTCCGAAATTGCCAGCATGCCCGGTTATTACCGGAGAAGCCTTGATCTGACCATCAGGGAGATCGAAGAATTGTGGCGTATGGGATTAAAATGCGTTTTGTTGTTTATCAAGTGCAGCGACCAACTCAAAGACAATAAGGGTACCGAGGCCCTCAATCCCGGAGGGCTGATGCCTGCCAGTATCAGGGCAATTAAAAAAGCCTGCCCGGGCATGTGCGTAATGACCGATATCGCTCTTGATCCTTATTCTTCATTCGGTCACGATGGAATTGTCGAAGGAACAGAAATCCTTAATGATGCAACAGTAGGCGTTTTGGCAAAAATGAGCCTGGTCCACGCGGAGGCTGGAGCTGATTTTGTAGCTCCGAGCGATATGATGGACGGCCGCATTGCTGCTATCCGGGAAATTTTTGAAGAGAACGGCCAGGACAAAACCGGGATTATGGCTTATAGTGCAAAATATGCATCCTGTTTTTACGGGCCTTTTCGCGATGCTTTGGATAGTGCGCCGGGTTTTGGAGATAAGAAGACCTATCAAATGGATTATGGCAACAGGTTAGAAGCCATAAAGGAAACGTTGATGGATGTGGAGGAAGGTGCAGATATCGTCATGGTGAAACCTGCGATGGCCTATTTGGATATTATCAGGGAAGTAAGAAATGCTGTCCATGTCCCGGTGAGCGCCTATCAAATCAGCGGGGAATATGCTATGATCAAAGCTGCAGCAAAACTTGGCTGGCTCGAAGAAAATAAAGCCATTCTGGAAACCCTGACAGCAATAAAGAGGGCAGGCGCCAACCTGATTGCCACGTATTTTGCAAAGGAAGCGGTCCAGTTGCTTCACTGAAAATGACCATAATGAACATCGATATAAGCTCCTCATTGTTTTTGCGCGCTCAACGATTTATCCCAGGGGGCGTGAATTCTCCCGTGCGGGCATTCAGGAGCGTTGGTGGCACCCCGGTTTTTATGAAATATGGAAAGGGGGCCTACCTCTATGACGTCGATGAAAATAAATATATAGATTATATCGGCTCCTGGGGGCCGCTTATTCTGGGTCATGCCTTCCCTCCGGTGATTGACGCTATCCGTGAATATGCCGGGTATTCAACTTCATTTGGTACACCCACTTTGCTGGAAGTTGATATGGCAGAACTGATAACCGGTATGGTACCCAATGTTGATCTGATCAGAATGGTCAACAGCGGCACAGAGGCTTGTATGACTGTGATCAGACTGGCCCGAGGTTTCACTGGAAAAAATAAGATCATCAAGTTTGAAGGCAATTACCATGGTCATGCAGATTCTTTTCTCGTGAAAGCTGGTAGTGGGCTGGCAACCCTGGGCATTCAAAACGTCCCAGGAGTTACGGCCTCCGTCGCGCTGGATACGCTTTCAGCCGTATATAATGACCTCAATAGTGTCCGGCAACAAATCCAGGAGAATGCAGGTCAGGTTGCTGCCATTATTGTGGAACCCGTGGCGGGTAATATGGGTTGCATTTTGCCTGCAACAGGATTTCTTGAAGGTTTGCGGAAAATATGTGATTCGGAGAATATCGTTTTGATCTTTGATGAAGTGATGACCGGATTTCGATTGTCCGGCGGAGGTGCTCAGGAGAAATTAAAAGTGAATGCCGATCTGGTGACTTATGGAAAAATTATTGGGGGCGGCATGCCGGTAGGCGCTTTTGGCGGGAAAAGACAAATCATGGAGCAGGTTGCCCCTTTAGGAAAGGTCTATCAGGCAGGGACATTAAGCGGTAACCCTGTTGCCCTCGCAGCAGGCTATGCCTTACTGAAAGAGTTAAAAAACAATCCTCGAATTTACAAGGAGTTAGAAGAAAAAGCGATCTACCTGAAACAGGGTTTAAGCAGGGTATTGACGGCCTGGGGTCAACCCTTTGTGATCAATCAATTTGGCTCCATGATCAGCGTCCATTTTAGTGAAAACCCCGTTACCGACTTTTCCAGTGCGTCCGCCTGCGACACGGAGCGTTTCAAAAAATTCTTTCATGCCATGCTCGATAGAGGTGTCTACCTCCCTCCTTCCGCTTTTGAAAGTTGGTTTTTGAACAATGCGTTGACAAAGGAGGATTTGGATCGCACCATTGATGCAGCAAAAGAAAGCCTGGATGAATCTGTATGAGGTCATTGTAGTGGCGGAAGCATACAATTGGTATTCTTTAACTTAGTATCTTTCGATCAAAGTCACCAATATGAAAAATCCAATCCATTTTTTTTGGCTGCTACTCCTTGGCTTTTTTTCGATTAATTGTAACCAAGAGGCCCAGCAATCCCCGCAGCCTGCGATTGACTCCCTGGCTAAAACGATCAACTTACTCAAGCCCGGTCTTGGCGAATGCATGATACAGATGGAATACCATCATGACAAACTTGCCGGAGCCATAAAGGATAAAAATTATGGTAAAGCCGCATTCGAAGTGGATGAAATCAAAGAGGTAGTCGAAAAAGTGGAGAAATTGCAAATCACTAACGATAAACTTCAACAGCCCTTTTCCCTGATGTACGAAAAATATCTTCAGTCTCCGCTTGCTGTGATCTCAGAAGCGGCTGCAAAAAAAGATGATCCTACGTTGAAAACCAGCCTGCAGGCGCTTACAAATAATTGCAACGGATGTCACCAAGAAAACAATATGGGTTTTATGAAAATCAATTAATGCAGGAGCAATTCACAAGGTTTTAAACCAGTGTGTTTTTTGAAAGCTGTGGAGAAATGAGAAATGGATGAATAGCCTAGCATGACGGAGACCTCGGTTACGCTCAATCCTTTTTCATACAATAGGAACCTGGCGTGTTCCATTCGCTGACCCTGGTAGAAATCAAAAATGGTTGTTCCGAACAATTCTTTAAAGCCTTTTTTAAGATAACATTCGTTGATAGCGACTTTCCTGCTCAGTTCTTTAATGGTCATCGGTTCCCCGATGTTTTGAAGAAGTATTTCCCTGGCTTTACTGATCTTTTCACGGTCAGCTTCATTGGCAAGGAATTTACATTGAAAGCTCTCCACGTCCTTTTCACCAAGCATGCATTCCAAGCTATAGAGCAGCAGCATCTGCATCTGCGCATTGATATAAATATTCTCCAGGTTGCCCGTGTATGAATGATTGAGTACGGCTTCCAAAACGAGACGGGTTCTGCCACAAAGGGACAGTATTTTTGAAAAGGAGGAACGGTGTTCAAAATTCAGAATGGCATCCGTCAGATTGCCGTTCAATCTCCGCGGCTTGATAAACTGGGATAAATGAACCGGCGAAAACCTGAAGCTTAGCACATCTACACTTTCGGTTCTTGAAGAACAATTCCGGGAAGCATTGAATTTACAGGAATCACATTCTGTTGATTTTTCCATGCAATACACATTCCCAGCAATGCAAAAACGCAACTCAAGAAAATTTTCAGCGGGTTCTTCCTTTTTGTAATGATACAGCATCATACCCATATCATCGAGGCTCCATTGCGGATGTTTACGATGCCGCATGATCACATACTGGACGGATCCCGGTATTTGCTGCTCTTTTTCCTGCAGCAGTTCAAGCTGATCCTGCATGATCGGCTGTCTGTACGCCAAAGCTAGTATATCGGCCGGTTGATACATATGGAACGCAAATTTACGCTGAAATTCTAACAAACCTGCTCCTTTCAGGCAATTGTGTTGCCTCCTACTATTTTTTTATGATCTGCTGAATGAACGGACCCGGAAATTGGTTTCGGCGACCCGGTATTGTGCCTTCATAAAATGGAATAAAAATAGCCTGGCGGAACCTCTGAAACCCTTTATTTTTAGTACATTTGCCGACCTTATGAACTAATTGTTAACCATAAGCTTTACACGGAATTATGAGCGATACAACTGAAGAATTGGTAACCCCTGCATCAAACGGATATGGCGCCGAAAGCATTCAGGTTTTAGAAGGTTTGGAAGCCGTGCGCAAAAGGCCATCCATGTATATCGGGGATACTGATTCGAAAGGATTGCATCATCTTGTTTACGAAGTGGTGGATAATTCAATTGACGAGGCCCTTGCCGGCTATTGTAAGAACATCACTGTCACCATTTACGAAGATCATTCGGTAAGCGTTGCCGATGATGGCCGGGGTATTCCCACTGGCATGATGTCCAAGGAAAAAAAGAGCGCACTTGAAGTTGTTATGACCGTCTTGCACGCAGGCGGGAAATTTGATAAGAATACCTATAAGGTCTCCGGGGGATTACACGGGGTGGGTGTCAGTTGCGTGAATGCGTTAAGCAGTAATCTGCATGCGGTCATTAACCGGGACGGCAAAATTTTTGAACAGGAATACAAAATCGGTATCCCTCAATATCCCGTCCGGGAAATCGGTATAAGCGACAAGACAGGTACTGATATCCACTTTTGGCCGGACGCTGGTATTTTCCATACGATAATCTATAATAAGGATATCCTGGAAGGCCGTTTGCGCGAACTCTCCTTCCTGAACAAGGGCGTTCGCATCCTGCTCAACGATCTACGCGAAAAAGATGATGACGGCAATACATATTCCAAGACTTTTTACAGCGAAGGGGGAATTGTTGAATTCGTTGAAATGTTGGATAAGAATGCAGGACGTAACCCGTTGATTCCAAAAGTAATCTTCGTTGAAGGTAAAGATGAAGCGACCAATGTAGCCGTCGAGGTGGCATTATGCTATAATGATAGTTTTAGTGAGCATATTTATTCTTATGTCAACAATATCAATACTATTGAAGGAGGCACACATGTAGCCGGGTTCAGAAGGGCCCTCACCAGGGTTTTCAAGAGCTATGGCGATAAGCAAAACCTGTTTGAAAAAGCGAAAGTGGAAATAGAAGGGGATGATTTCCGTGAAGGGCTGAGTACGATTATATCCTTGAAAGTCCCCGAACCTCAGTTTGAAGGCCAGACAAAAACCAAGCTGGGCAATCATGAGGTCAGTGGGGTAGTGGATTCGACAGTGTCCAAGGTACTTGAAGCTTATTTGGAAGAAAATCCGCGTGAAGCTAAAAACATTATCCAAAAAGTGATATTGGCTGCCCAGGCTAGGGCTGCTGCTAGAAAAGCGAGGGAATTGGTTCAAAGAAAGAGCGTACTAAGCGGAGGTGGTCTGCCGGGTAAATTAGCGGATTGCTCGGAGCGCAATCCACAACGTTGTGAATTGTACCTGGTGGAAGGAGACTCTGCGGGTGGAACAGCCAAACAGGGAAGAGACCGGAGTTTTCAGGCCATCCTGCCATTAAGAGGCAAAATCCTGAATGTGGAAAAAGCAATGGAGCATAAGATCTATGAAAATGAAGAAATCCGAAATATGTATACGGCCCTTGGTGTAACCGTAGGAACCAGTGAGGACCCAAAGGCACTGAACCTGGTGAAACTCCGGTACCACAAATTGATAATCATGACAGATGCCGATGTGGATGGAAGCCATATTGCAACGCTGATCCTGACCTTTATTTACCGTTATATGAAGGAGTTGGTCGAACAAGGCTATGTGTACATCGCACAGCCCCCCTTATATCTGATAAAAAAAGGAAAAGACCAGGCCTATGCCTGGAATGAAGACCAACGAAAATTTCAATCCGAGAGATTGGGTGGCGGCAAGGAGGATAGTGTAAGCGTACAGCGTTATAAAGGTCTCGGAGAGATGAATTCCGATCAGTTATGGGAAACGACAATGAACCCCGCAACAAGAACATTAAAACAGGTGACTATTGAGAGCGCCGCTGAGGCAGACCGGGTGTTCAGCATGCTAATGGGAGACGAGGTAGCGCCCCGCCGTGAATTCATTGAAAGCCACGCCAAATACGCAAGACTCGATATCTAGGCTATTTTGGAATCATAAATCATTGATCTTCAAATATTTACCGTATTTTATGCCAGAAGGTCAGAAATTCTTTACCTTTAAGCCATTGGCCTTATCGAATTAGACCGTAAATCAGGTTGATCAATAATAGTTCATTTACTAACCGTTAAACTAATTATCATGTCTGGAGAAGTTACATTAACAGCGTATAACGTAAAAACAAAAGAGAAGAATGTTCCCATGAAAGATGCTGTAATCACTAAAACGGCAAGAGGGGCTTATATGGCCCAGGGAAATGATGGCAAGGGCAATAAACTGACCACCTTATTGGGAGAGGAAAAGGCACTAGCTGCGATCAAAGCAGGTATTGCAAAACAAGGTTGGTAAAATTAAAGCTGATTACTGATACTTAAGTTTTCTCAAATAATAAAAACCTGCTAAAGTCTTTATTTACGATCCTGCTGCTGGGCTGTTATTCCGTTACTATCTCAGAGGTCAGCAATCCCTACAAAATCAATGGCAATGCCTATCAGGTCAGCTGTAACTATAAAGGAATGGTAACATGAATTCGATACTCTATTCAGACAAAACGTAGGTAATCCGAATTCCTCCCCAATATTTTGAGGTCATCGGCATTCAACCAGTTTTTTAGCACCGTTCCGTATATGTTTTTAAAATCGACCTGATATTTCAAGTCCCCCTGATCAAGATTGCTCAAATCAGGAAGGGGATTGATCAATCCTTTTTCCTTTAGACCGCCACTGACCAAAAACATATTGTTGGCTGTCCCATGATCGGTGCCGCCGCTGGCGTTCTGCGATACCCTTCGTCCAAATTCAGAAAAGGTCATGAGCAGCACATCATCAAAGCGGTGATTGGTTTTCAGGTCTGTTACAAACGCGCTAACAGCATCATTCAATTCTGCAAAAAGCCTTTGTTGCTGCGCCTGCTGGTTGACATGGGTATCAAAACTGCCCAGGGAGACGTAGTACACTTTTGTATTGATCTCAGAAAAGATCAGGGAAGCAATGGTATGAAAATTTTTGCCCAATTCTGTGGCCGGGTACTGGGCAGAAGATGGCCGCAGCCGGCTTTGTTCAAAAATATAATCAGCAGCAGACAAAGTCTCTGCCATCATTTTGTACAAATAATCCACGGGTTGTTCGCTGTCAGTATGGGCGGATATCAGGTCTCCAAAATACTTTACATGGCTATTATCATGCAAACGCTTCGGATCTTTTAGTGCGATCCCCTTCATCCTATCGCCTTTCAGCGCAAGGCTTAGTACGTCATCAATTTCCAAAGCCTGGGTTGGTTTTTCACAGCCCTGGCATTGCGCATCCAAATACCTGCCCAGCCAGCCGTTATTGACATAATGATCGCTGTCACTGGCTGTTTGCCATATATCCATACTGCGGAAATGAGAACGGTCCGGATTGGGATAACCTACAGAATGTAATATACCCAAACTCCCATCGGCATATAGGTCCCTGAAGCTGGTTAAGGCGGGATGCAATCCAACTTCATCGGTTAGCGTAAGCGCCTTGTCCTTCTCTATCCCCAGATGGGGACGGCTGCTGTAATAAATATCATTACGAATGGGTATCACGGTATTCAATCCATCGTTACCCCCGCTCAGCTGGAGTACAACCAATACTTTGCTGCCGGAAGGGACCAGGTTCCTGCGCTCAAAGGCCTTTAGAAATTTCGGCAGCATCAGCGAGGTGCTTGCCAGAGAGCCGATCTGAAGAAATTCTCGACGTTTGATTAACATGATTGTCAGTTTAGCACATCTGGTATTCCGGAGTGCTCATTAATTGAATAGTGGCGGTCTTTATAAAACTTTCACGGCTGCTCAGATCCATGTCGGATGAAAGGACATTTTCGTTGAACATCGATTTGGTCTGTAATAAAGCCCGTGAAATAGCGGAAAACAAATCCTCCCGGCGCAGACCTTCAAACTTTTTGAAGTATGTGTCCCAGTTGATCTCGGCCCGGATCATCTGGCCGCCTCCTCTCTTTCCGGGATTTTTGAACCCCCCTTGGTTTTCCTCTTTTTCCTTCATTCCCATCATTTGATCATCATCATCTTTGGGTTTCATTTCAAACTCATCCGCCTCGTATATGATTTGAGGTATGCGAAGACGAAACATGAGGGTGGAACTATCAATCCAGTTTGTCCCGCCAGGCCAACCAGCCACATTGGGCGGATAAAACAATAACTGACCGAGCACTCTTTGCACGAGCAGCTGAGCCTCTTGATTTTCGATTTTCATGGGCAGGGTCCTCCGGATACCCACTATCAGATCAACAGGGGATTTGATCCTGCTTCCGATATGGCGCTCCTCATAAAACCATTCGCTTGAGAAGATATCCCTGATCAATGCTTTTATATCATAATTGCTTTGATAGAACCGTTCTCCTAACCAGTTTGCCCTGGCTTCATCCAGAGAATCATCCACAAAATACCTGTATATTTTTCCGGCAATATGATTGGCAGTTTGTTTTTGCTCCAGTAAAATGGACAGGATATCGTCTCCGTCAAAATTTCCAGTTTTCCCTAAAAAACTTTTTGACCCTTCATCATGCTGAAACCTGCGGAAAACAAAATCGCCTTGCAGATTGGCACCCCATCCTGTAAATGCGCGGGCCGCTTCCTTGACATCGTTCTCCGAATAGTGGCCCCGGCCAAGCGTAAATAATTCCATGACCTCCCTGGCAAAGTTTTCATTGGGGTGATCTTTCTTGTTCTGATTATTATTCAGAAAATTAATCATTGCTGCGCTCTTACTTACCCCGAAAAGAAGATCCGAAAAATTGCCAAGGGCATTTTTGCGGATGATATCAAGCAACAACTGCTGATAAAATATATTCAGGTTTCGCGATGCAAAATGTCCGTGCCAAAACAAGGACGTCTTCTCCCTGAGCTGCGCGTCGCTATTGACCATTTCGTTTAACCAGGCCAAGTTGAGGTTTTTGATGTCCTGTTGCGACTGTTTGCGAATCTGTTTTTTCTGATCTGCAGACATTTCGCTTTTCTGAAGGCTTGCGATATCGCCCACGCCCATCGCCAGCCCTTGGAGCATATTGCCGGCCACATCAATATACCCGGGAGTTTTTGAAGATGCTTTCTCCAAGGCATTTAAGAAGGATTGCTGGGATGCCGTGGCCAATGCATTTGCGTTTTCAGCCATGGGTCCGAAACCTGCACGCCACAGCAAGTGCTGGTTTTTCAATTGATTATTGATTGCCATTCCTGGAATTTGGGATTTGACTTGGGCAGGAACACAAAGTTTAAAGGATATATCCTACTTGTTGGCAGACATCGCCTGAGCCTTACCTTTTTGCCAAAATAAAGTCAACCCCTAAAGCGACATTATTTAAGAAGTAAAAAGACAGGTTGTTTGTCGAATTGCCTTCGGGAGCGGTGGTATAGGCATAACTCAAGGAGCCGATCCCCACATCAATCAATATACGCGGGCTGGGCCGGTAATAAAAACCGGGTGTTATTCCCAGATTGTAGATCCGGTCCTTTTCAATTTGAATATGTAGGCCAGATAGGCTATCAAAATTGACGTATTCGTTTTTTGACCAGCCCATTCCCCCCTCAAACTGAAGATAACAGCCCAATTTGTTTTTGATAACAATATATTTTCTGTAAAAAAGATTGGTGGAAAAGGTCAGGAAATCATTTGGGCCTGTAGTCAACAACGACAGTCCAAATTCCAATCCAATTAGGGAGTGGGCTCCGGGGGGCCAGGGCAATATAGGGGTCGATGCTAGTAGTGGTGGTGGCCGAATAGTTTATCAGATTGCTTCCGGACCGATCATAGTTGAATCCAGCATTTCCACCTGAGACCCATTCCCCCCTTTGAAACTGGGCAGTTGATGAATAAGCAACGCAAAAGCAGATTACAATGAGAAATAAAATTTTTGATCGCATACAATGAGGCTTTTACAAAATGAGCATTAAATGATTTAAAAACCAAATGCGCTTTGAGGTTTCACAAATCTTTTTGCCAATAGACTTACAAATTAATTTCTCACGCAGCGTTTTAATTTCAAATTATTCACTGCAATCCAGAGATGGAATTGGCCCCAAAATAATCATGAAGTACTTCGGGTAGCAGGATAGAATCTTTTGTTTGATTATTTTCCAGCAGGGAGGCCAGAATTCTGGGAAGAGCAAGCGAACTCCCGTTCAGGGAATGCAGCAATTGGTTTTTGCCGGCCGCGTCTTTAAACCGGGCTTTCATTCGGTTTGTCTGAAATGTTTCAAAGTTTGAAACAGAACTCACTTCCAGCCATTTCTCCTGAGCGGCACTGAATACTTCAAAATCATAGGTTAGAGCAGAAGCAAAACTCATATCGCCTCCACAAAGTCTGAGTATCCGGTAATGAAGACCTAAAGATTGCAGCAACTTCTCCACATGGAGCATCATTTCTTCCAACACTTCATAACTCCTGTCGGGGTGAACCAATTGAACGATTTCCACTTTATCAAACTGGTGAAGTCTGTTCAACCCGCGTACGTCCTTGCCATAGCTTCCAGCTTCTCTTCTGAAACAAGGGGTATAACCCGTCATTTTAATAGGTAATTCATTCTCTTTGACGATGGTCTCGCGATAGATGTTGGTTAGAGGAACTTCGGCTGTGGGGATGAGATAAAACTGGTCTTCGTTGACATAATACATTTGTCCTTCCTTATCGGGTAACTGCCCTGTGCCAAAAGCGGAAGCCTGGTTTACCATCAGTGGCGGACTATACTCCGTATATCCTGCCTGCGTATTAAAGTCCAGAAAATACTGGATAAGCGCCCTTTGAAGCTTGGCCCCCCTGCTTTTATACAAGGGAAATCCGCTTCCCGTAATCTTATTTCCCAGTTCAAAATCAATCAGGTCATATTTTTTGGTAAGATCCCAGTGTGGCAAGGCTCCCGGAGGAAGCGGAGATCTGAGACCGGATTGGCGGATCAGTTCATTATCATCCGGAGTTTTTCCAGGAGGCACTTTTTCCGAAGGCAAATTGGGTATTTGGTATAAGATTTCTTCAAGCGCTGCCCTGGCCCGGTCCAGTTCGGCCACGTCTTCCATTTGAATTTTGTATTTGGCAACTTCTGCCTTCTTTAGCTCAGCCTCTTGCAGTTTTCCTTCCTGCATCAGGCCACCTGTTATTTTTGACAATGCCTTTATTCTTCCTTGAATTTCTTCTTTCTCGGTTTGCAGGTTCCTCACTTTGATATCCAAACGGATCAGTTCATCGATTAAAAAAGCCCCATCAAAATTCTTAATCTTTAATCTTTCTTTCACCAAGTCCGGATTTTGCCGGATAAAGCCCAATTGTAACATTTTTGAAATTTTGTTAAAGGTAATTATTCATCACAAATCTTAATTTTATCGAAACTTAATATATGATTGATCTAACAATGATTACTACCAGTACGGCACTTGATGGTTATCGAATTACCAGGAATCTTGGGGTTGTAAGAGGCATCACGGTGCGCTCCCGGAGTGTATTAGGAAATTTAGCTGGCGGCCTTCAAAGCCTGATGGGCGGCAGGCTGTCCATTTATGTGGAATTATGCGAGACGGCCAGGGAAGAAGCTTTCCAGCATATGATGCAGCATGCTTCCGAAAGAGGCGCCAACTGTGTCATCAATATGCGCTATGACGCCAATGAAGTGATCTCCGGAATAACCGAAGTACTGGCATACGGTACTGCCGTAGTTGCAGAAAAGATCGGATGATCAGGACCGGGGAGATTTGTAGATTCCTGGTGCTAATTTGTGCATGACCCTTTCAGGATTTTCCAGGCCTTCGAAGCCAAATTGCGCATAGAGGCCCTGGGCATCCCGGGTGCCTAGCATCCATCTCCTGAAACCCTGGAGTTCAGGATGGGCCAAAATCACCTCCATCAGCCATTTACTCAGACCCCGACCCCTGTATTGTTCATCGATGAATACGTCTGCTAAATAACCAAAGGTCGCGCCATCGGTAATCACCCTTGCAAATCCAATTTGCTTTGTTTGATCATACATGCCAAAACAATAAGAACCCTCAATCGACTTTTTCACTGTTTCGATAGGAATGCCAGCCGCCCAATAAGATTGGTTGCTTAAATAATCATGCGTATAGACCAGGTCCAGACGCGACCGGTCTGTGGATATCAAAAAACCTGCTTTGCTGAATTCCGTTACTGGTACCATTCTTCAAAAGTAAAAAAAAACAGGGTTAGTGAATACAGGATTTCATTCGTCCTGACCATGGTACTATAGTTGATTGTCAAAATGCTTTTGCAACCCCATTTTCCTTATGCTGTTAGAGATGGGAGGACGGGAATGATTATCCTACGGCCTTCTAAAACGGATGCCCGGGATAGAGGACAATTTTTGCTCCGCTATTTCCTACATTTGCGAACATGATAGAGGCTGAAAACGATTTGCAATCACGTTGGTGGAACCTGGAGGCAAAACTAGCAGAAAGATTTGGCAAAAAGCCCGATATGGAGACCATATTATTCCTCATCGGGATGCAGGAATTTGGGGTTCTGAATAAAAAATTCACGAAAGAACAGAAGCAGGACCTCATGCACATCGCGGTCTGTTCCCTGTTTTCCCAGAGCGGATATTATGAGCTGGAAAAGGTTGACATTGACGGCTGGCCACATTTCAAACAAATCAAGAACCTGCCGGTGATGGATATGGTAGAACAGGAAAACTTTATGAAGGATCATATCCTCCTGTATTTTGAAAAAGCCGGGTTTTAGGATTAACTCCGGGTTTTTGCATCAATTATTCAACATGCATCGATCAATTTGGATCTTTTTGTTTTTTTCTTTGTTTCTTTCTTGCAATCCCAAGCTTTCCGACGGCCTGCGGAAAAATGACCTGAAAAAGGACATTGCATTAATTACTGATAAGGGCACCATGGTTATCCGTTTGTCCGATTCGACCCCAATGCACCGGGATAATTTCCTTAGGTTGGTTAAACAGCATTATTATGATAGTCTTTTGTTTCACAGGGTAATAAAGAATTTCATGATTCAATCCGGTGATCCAGAAAGCAAGAGAGCCAAAAAAGGCGAAGAATTAGGTTCCGGCAGTCCGGGCTATTCAATTGCGGCCGAATTCCGGCCGGGTTTATACCACCACAAAGGCGTAATAGCCGCAGCAAGAGAGGGTGATGATATTAACCCTAAAAAAGCGAGCAGCGGAAGCCAGTTCTATATCGTCGAAGGGAAAAAATTTTCTGATGCCGGTCTTGATTCCGTGGAAAAATTCCGCTTACATGGAAGAAAGATTCCAGAGGAAGCTCGCAGGCAATACAAGAATGTGGGAGGTTCCCCGCATCTGGATCAAAACTATACTGTTTTTGGGGAAGTGATCATTGGCGTCAATATCATAGATTCCATCGCCATAGTGCCCACTGATCCCAATGACCGGCCGTTAAAGGATATCCGAATTATAAAAATGCAATTGATCAAAAGAAAGAAATAATTCCTAATCTTTGCATCTCAAATTTGAGCAAATGAATTTTCCTGAAAACCTTCATTATACTAAAGATCACGAGTGGATTAAAATCGAAAATGGAGACATGGCAATAATAGGGATCACAGAATTCGCACAGAAAGAATTGGGTGACATCGTGTATGTTGAAGTGGAAACAATTGGCAAAGCGCTGGAACCAGAAGCGGTATTCGGGACAGTGGAAGCGGTGAAAACTGTTTCCGATCTTTTCCTTCCAGTGTCAGGAACCATTACCGAGTTGAATCCTGAATTATCAAGCTCTCCGGAGCTTGTAAACACAGATCCATATGGAAAGGGCTGGATGGTCAAAATGAAAGTGGATAATCCTTCCGATATCAGCAAACTCCTGGATGCAGCCGCTTATGCAACGCTTGTCGGCGGAGCTTAATGCAAAAAAATTCATACAATTTGTCTATTCAGGTTAATTATACAGAACAGGACCTTATCCTAAAACTTAAAGAACGGGATACCCGGGCATATAGTTATCTGTATGATAATTACTCTGCCGCATTATACAGCATCATCCTGCAGATCCTGCATGAGACCGAATTGGCCAACGACGTGCTTCAGGAAGTATTTATCAACATCTGGCGCAAAATAGAAAGTTATGATGCAACCAAAGGGAGGCTTTTTACCTGGATGTTGAATATTGCCAGAAATGCTTCCATAGATACGCTGAGGTCAAAGGAATATCAGAACAGTCGAAAAAACCAAGAGATGACTGAAAACGTACATACTAAGACCGCTGGCCTTATACACCTTCCTGATATCGACAATATAGGGCTAGTAAAAATACTCGGAAAACTGAAGATCGAATTCCGGGTATTGATAGAACTGGCTTATTTTAAGGGATATACTCACGAAGAAATAGCGGAAATTGAAGGTATTCCTTTGGGAACAGTTAAAACCCGAATCAGGAGTGCTTTGTTACAATTAAGAGAATATTTGCAATAAAATTGAATATACAACAATACATATCAAGCGGAATTGTCGAATCATATGTTCTTGGTTTAGCGGCCAAGGAGGAGAGCGAGGAATTCGAAAAAATCTGCGCTGAATATCCCGAAGTCAAGGAATACAGGGAGGCATTTGAAAGGTCACTGGAAAAGACTGCGATGGACCACGCGGTACTTCCGCCCGCTACTGTTAAAAGTAGAATATTTGCCGAAATCGAGTCCGAAGACCAGGAAGGTTCAAGACCAACGCTGATCCGACAGGTTCCACTGACGGCCAAGCTTCGTACCGGGTCCTGGGTCAGGTGGCTTGCGGCAGCGTCTTTACTCTTGCTGATCGGCAGTACGGCGTTAAATTTTTATTTCTTTAGTCAATACAAGGAATATATATCAAAGTATGATGAGCTGGTAACCAACCAAAACCAGATGGCAGCTGTAAATTTGGATCTACAGACCAAGTTACAGGGCTATGAGACAGCATTCGATAAGATGAGAGATCCATCAATGAGCCTGGTCAAGATGACTGGAACTGGATCCCATTTTGCCAGCCTGACCACGGTCTATTGGGATACACACACCAAAGATGTATACCTTCTAGTTAATCATCTCCCCCAACCTGCAGCAGATAAGCAATACCAATTGTGGGCATTAGTTGACGGCAAGCCGGTCGATGCCGGAATTTTCGATATGCAGGAAGGTTTCACCTTCGTGAGGATGAAAAACATCCCGGTAGCCCAGGCTTTCGCTATTACTCTTGAGAAAAAAGGAGGCAGTGCGGCCCCCACTATGGATGCAATGGTCGTCCTCGGGAAAGTCACCGGGTAAATTCAATAAAAAATGAAGTACTTAAGAAAATATTTTACTAGGTGGTATTGGGCAACGGGTTGGACTATCCTAATTTTCATATTGCTTTCTCTTCCCGGCTCGATGATCCCAAACGAATCTACTTTTGTAATACCCAATTTTGACAAGGTGGTTCATATCAGTTTGTTCGGTGGATTTGTTATTCTCTGGTCTTTGTTTGTTACCACCAAAAGGAAGACAAACAAAAAACTACTCAGGTCATTTTTTCTGATTTTTATAATTGCCGTCATTTATGGAATTGGGATGGAATATGTACAAAAATACTTTATACCCTTGAGGTATTATGATGATGCCGATATCATTGCAGATATGATCGGGGCCGGCCTGGCCTACGGGATCAGTAACCTTACTTTAACTGACCAAACGGGTGGATAGTCATTCCTCCGAAACTTAAGTCCATCCTCACTTATACAAAAAAATTAAGCCCCTGTAGAAACAGGGGCCGTAACCAAAACTAACTGCTTATGAGAAAATTGACTGCTTGTGTAGTCAAATAGAAAAGACTAATTTATATACAATAACGCAAAACAGATGCCAATATTATGGAACTCCAGATTATGTATCCAATTTACTACCATCACAAAATAAAGAGCTTTACTGTTTTCGTTGATAAAGGTACGTGCTTGATTTAGCTAACAGATTCAGGTTAAATCATAATAACATTTTTTTAGGGATTGCTAAACGAATGTTACTTAACCTGATTACTACACCTGCCTTCATAGTGAAAAGAACTGTATATAAGACGCGTCAAAAGAAAAAAAGTTTACTCCTGCAACGTTAAAAAATATAAAAAACAGAATGATTTACCGGCTAATTCTCGGTATTCACCGGGATCTGCTGAATCCTTGGTTTTTTTGAGATAGCATTCTGGTATGCATTGGGAACCGGGAGGCAGGATTCTCCTCAATGTGGAATAAAATCAACAAACGCTGCTGGGATCTATATCACTGCTTAATTCTGTTTAGCCATTTTTTCTGCATTTTCAGCAAATTGCAAAGCGTCGATAAAGTCTTGAATATTACCGTTAAGCACATCCGTCAGGTTATAGATGGTTAAACCGATCCGGTGGTCGGTCACCCTCCCCTGGGGGAAATTATAGGTTCTTATTTTTGCACTGCGGTCTCCCGTACTGATCAGGCTTTTGCGATGACGTGCGATTTCTTCTTCCTGCTTGCGCACCTGCTCTTCATATAATTTGGTCCGAAGCATTTGCATTGCCTTTTCACGGTTACCGAGCTGGCTCCTTTCCGTTTGACAAACAACAACGACCCCTGTTGGAATATGCGTTAAGAACACCTTGGTTTCAACCTTATTTACATTTTGCCCACCCGCGCCTCCGCTGCGGGCGGTCTCCATTTTCACATCACTTTCTTTCAATTCAAAATCCACTTCCTCGGCTTCTGGCATCAGGGCTACAGTGGCAGCGCTGGTATGTATCCGGCCACTGGTCTCTGTATCCGGCACCCGTTGTACCCGGTGGACACCGCTTTCGAATTTTAGTGTCCCGTATACATCCTCCCCGATGATTTCGACCTGGACTTCCTTATACCCTCCCACCGTTCCGTCGCTTTCACTGAGTACCGCCGTCCTCCACCCCCGCTTTTCACAATATTTTACGTACATCCGAAGCAGGTCCCCTGCGAACAGGCTTGCCTCGTCACCCCCCGTACCGGCGCGGATTTCAAGGATGGCATTTTTTTCATCTATTGGATCTTTAGGGACCAGTAATTGGCGGATATAGGATTCCAGTTTTTCTTTGTCCTGCTCTGCAACAGGAGATTGTACTTTTGCAAAATCACGCAGTTCGCTATCGTCTCCGTTCAGTGCCTCCCTGTAAAACTCAATATCATCGAGTAATTTTTTATATTTTTCGTAAGCATCGACAATCTTTTGGAGGTTCTTGTATTCTTTGCTTAAGGCGCTGAATCTCCTGTTATCGCTCACGATTTCCGGGTTACTAAGCGATACCCCCATATCCTCAAATTTTGCCTTGATGGCTTCCAGCTTATCTAACATAGTTTTGACTTATTTTTATGGACCCGGAAGCTAAGGCCAGCAGGATCGATGCAAGGGAGGAGTAATCCCGGTGGCACCGTCGAATTCGATCCGGCACTGTTCTTCAAAAGAGGGTCTCAATGGTCTTCGTTGATAAAAAATTTCCGCAAAGTTAATCGTTTCCACACGGATATGGCGTATAGAAAATTCAAACCAGATTGCATTTTTACCGGCCAGGAAATCCTGGAAAATGATTCCGTCCTGGTGGCTGCTGAAGATGGCACTATCGAAGGTTTGATCAGCAGTGATGAGGCTGGCCAAGATGTTCAGGTCATCAGCGGTATGATCAGCCCCGGTTTTATCAACTGCCATTGTCATCTGGAACTTAGTCATTTAAAAGGAGTCATCCCTCAGAAAACCGGTTTGACCGGTTTTGTTTTCTCTGTGGTCACACAGCGACACTACAGGGAGGAAGAGATTATAGAGGCCATTGCTAGAGCCGAGGACGAAATGCTGGCCAATGGGATCGTCGCCGTGGGTGATATCTGCAACAATATATTCACCCTGGATCAAAAAGAAAAAAATCGATTGTTTTATTACAATTTTATAGAAATCAGCGGCTGGCTTCCTGTGGTCGCTGCTTCAAGATTTGAAAAATCCAGGTCTCAATATGATGAATTCCACAGGCTTTCCCCTGCCCAACACCAATCATCCATGGTTCCACATGCTCCCTACTCTGTTTCAGATGCATTGTGGCAATTGCTAAGCCCGCATTTTTCGAATAAAACAATTACTATACATAATCAGGAAACCTCTTCCGAAGATGAATTATTCAAAACCGGTGGGGGTGATTTAGTGGGGATGTATGAGCAATTGCATGTCAGTAACCCCTTTTTCCAGCCTTCCGGAAAAAGCAGCCTGCAAACCAATTTGCCCCACCTAATTCTGGCAAAAAATATTATCCTGGTGCACAACACTTTTATCAAGGAAGAAGATTTGCAATATTGTCATCATCACCCTGGTCCATTGTTCTTCTGTCTTTGTGTGAACGCCAATCAATATATTGAAAATGCGCTACCTCCTTTGGAATTGATTCGTCAATATGGATCCCGGATTGTCCTTGGCACTGACAGCCTCGCAAGTAACCGGAATTTAAGCATACTCGATGAGATCAAGACCATTATGCATTTTTTTCCAGAAGTCCCTCTGGTGGAAGTCTTACAATGGGCAACCTTGAATGGCGCGCAGGCACTGGAACTGGACCATATATTAGGAAGCTTCCAGGCCGGTAAAAAACCTGGAATTATCTTGATTGAAAACAGCCACGGAAAGACCATACACAAGGATTCAACGGTCAGGAGATTGCTTTAAAACAGTAGATAAGGTTCATCCGCTCAGGTCTCGGATAAGATTGCCTGAAGCACCGGAAAAGTCTTCATGATCCCAAAATCGGGAAGATGGGTTGCGTAAAAATGCTGGTAAGCCAGCAACAATCTTCCCCGTTTGTCCCGATTGAGCGGGATCTTTTCCAATTCACTGGGTTGATCGATTTGCAACAGCCGTGAGGTAAGCGAACTGTATTCTATATCCAGAAAATGGGGATGGATGGGTTCCTGCGGCACGAAAAATCCCTGTTCCAGGTCAAAAATCCTGTTTTCAGCAGAAAGCCCATCACTGATCCGGAATCCTAAAAACCCGCTTAGGTGCAACGCAAAAAATAATGGAAAATTTGCCACAGCTCCTTTAGGCGCTTCATCCAGCCAGCATAGTGCGTTTTCAACAAAATGATACAGTTCAGCGTTGGGTTCCGGCTGTTTAAGGCATTTTTGAAGTAGTTCAATCATGAAAAGTGCAATCGTGTTCTTTATTACATCAAAAAAAAGGTTCTGGTATAATACTTCCCATCTGAACTCCTTTAGCCGTTGGAGATTTTTTAGTTCATGGTGATACACAACCAGATCTAAAATAGCAGCTGGTTGGAAGAGATTGGCCTTACCGGGTCCCTTAGGCGAAGAAGTCCGAACTCCATTGACAAGGTAAGATTGGATACCAAAAATTTCAGTGTACATGGTCACAATGACACTGGTCTCTCCAAATTTTACCGACCGAAGTACAATGCCCCTGGTTTTTGATGTCATCTCATTAAAATGCCTTAGAGGTTGTCAAAGTTAGTAGTAAAATAGAGGCCGGGTGCTGTAAAGCCACCTAAATTAAGTTTCTTTGCCGGGCATTACATCTTTAACTAAAAGTTTATTCATCATGTGGGAACGGATTGCCCGTTTTGTGCTGAAATTCCGGGTATTATTGTTGGCCATTTTACTGGCGGCCACTGCATTTATGGGTTTCGAAGCGTCCCAGGTCCAAATGAGCTATGAGTTTTCAAGAGCCATTCCTGTGGATCATCCCCAATATCAGGCATTTCAGGCATTTAAAAAGACATTTGGGGATGATGGTAATACGCTATGGATCGGGATACAAACGGATCAGTTATTTGATAAAGATGTATTCAATGATTATATCAGACTGGGCAATCAACTCAAAAAAGTAAAGGGTGTTGAAACCGTTTTAAGCATCCCTTCAGCCATCGACCTGGTGAAGAAGGATTCCGAAAACTTAGGTTTTACGCCCATTTTTCCTGATAAGACATTATCACAAGCTGAGATAGACAGTTGCAAGCAAGTCTTTTTTGGACTTCCTTTTTATAATGGGTTTCTCTATAATAGCGAGGCAAAATCCTACCTGCTGGGAGTGCTCATTAACAAAGACATCATGAGCTCGGCAAGAAGGGATACTACTGTTAGTGGAATAACGGATGCCGGAAATGCATTTGGCCAAAGTCACCGATTGGAAATACACTATACCGGACTTCCGTTGATCCGGACCCATATGGCAACCAGCATCGCCAAGGAGATGAAATGGTTTTTGTTGGGATACGTGATCCTTTCTGCCTTTATCCTGATCTTGTTTTTCAGGAGTATCAGTACCATGCTGCTTTCATTATCCGTGGTGGCCATCGGCGTTGTTTGGAGTTTAGGAGTAATGCATCTTTTCGGATACAGGATCACTCTTTTGAACGCGCTTATCCCCCCATTAATCATGGTGATTGGCATACCTAATTGTATTTATTTTCTAAATAAATACCATACGGCTTTCAGGGAAACGGGGGTGAAAAAAACAGCCCTCCTTGAAATGATCAGGAGAATGGGCATTGTTACCTTGTTCTGTAATATCACTGCCGCCATTGGCTTTGCGGTTTTTGCATTAACCAAGAGTGTCATTCTCAAGGAATTCGGGGTGGTGGCGGGGATCAATATTATGATGCTTTTTTTTATTTCCATTATTCTCATTCCTGCAGTCCTAAGCTATCTTCCGGATCCAAAAATCAGACATACCCGTTATCTTCAAAACGAATGGCTTGTATCCATTTTGGATAGGCTGGAAATTTGGACGCTTCAGTATAGAAAATTAATTTTTGGTATAACAGCCGTTATTTTGGGCTTCTGCATCGTAGGGACCTTCCGTCTTCGCGCTGAGGGATTTATTGTGGATGATTTGCCAAAGAACGATCCCATATTCAAGGATCTTCGATTTTTTGAGAAGAATTTCAAGGGCATACTTCCTCTTGAAATTATTGTCGATACCAGGAGAAAAAATGGCCTTCGTGTCAATCTCTTACCGACTTTCGAAAAGATAGATTCACTCTCTGATTATATTGCTTCAAGACCGGAATTTGCAAAACCACTCTCAATAGTCGAATTATTAAAATTTCTGAGGCAGGCTTATTACAACGGTGACAGCGCCGACTATGGGTTACCCAATGATCTTGACAAAGGGTTTCTTTTCCCTTATATAAAAAGCCTAAATGTCAGATCATCCACTACAGCCCGGCAAAAAAATGACCTGTCCAGACTGGCGGCTTCCTTTATAGACGGCGATTTAAGGGAATTACGAATCAACGCAAATATGGCGGACGTGGGAAGCAGGCGCCTGCCTGAAATTTTATCCAGCATCCAAAAAAAATCAGACTCCCTTTTTGATTCGACCCGGTATAAGGTTCAGCTAACCGGGAGCAGCGTAACTTTTTTGGCAGGAAGTGAATTCATTATAAAAGGCCTTCGCCAAAGCATCATATGGGCTTTTGTGCTCATTGCCGCATGCATGCTCTATTTGTTCAGATCTTTCAAAATTTTATTGTGTTCATTGATCCCAAATGTCATTCCTCTAATCATTACCGCTGGAATTATGGGTTGGACGGGGGTAGCTCTCAAGCCCTCTACGGTAATAGTCTTCAGTATTGCACTCGGTATCGCGATTGATATTACCATTCGTTTTCTAGTCAATTACAAACAGGATTTGGGAAAAAGGAATGGGGGGGAAATCCAAACGGTAATCAGTACCATTCATACTACCGGAATAAGCATTATTTATACTTCGCTTGTGCTGATTGCGGGATTCGTGATTTTTTGCTTTAGTGATTTCGGTGGAGAACAAGCCCTTGGCTGGCTGACTTCCCTGACTTTGGTGATGGCCACCCTGACCAACCTGGTCTTCCTGCCGGCATTGCTGATTGGCCTCAGCAAAAAAATACCTTCAGAAATCAGTTGAGCACCTGCTTTAATTTATTTTCCAGGTCTTCGCCCCTCAGTTCTTGGGCGATGACCTTTCCCTGGGGATCCACCAGGATATTAAAAGGAATGCCTTCAAATTTGAAAACCTCCACGGCTTTACTATTCCAGAATTTAAGATCGCTGACCTGAGTCCAGGCTAATTTATCCTGATGGACTGCTTCCTGCCAGGGATCCTTTTGCTTATCCAGGGAAACACCGAGAATTGTAAAATTTTTGTCTTTAAATTCATTAAAGGCCTTCACCACATTGGGGTTTTCCATGCGGCAGGGGCCACACCAACTTGCCCAAAAGTCCACGAGTAACCATTTCCCCCTGAAGGAAGAAAGTGGAATGGTTTTTCCATCCGGGTCGGGCAGAGCCAATTCCGGTGCCTGTTTTCCCACCCAATTCCCTGCAGGTGGGCCCGCTTGTGATTGGCTCTCCTGCTGATCAAAACTTTTCTTCATATTTAAAAGGATGCTATTTTCAGGGAATTTCTTTTGTAGGCTGTTGAGCGACATTTCAAAATCTGCTTTGGAAAGGCTTCTCGAAGACCAACCAAGCGCCAGCACAGCTAAGGTTCCATTAGTAGTGGAATTCAAAAAATTCTTGAGAAACTCATTGAGGTCTTTAATCGCATCATTTTTTGTCTGCGTCTGCATAATCATCACACTGTCCGGGGCATTCTGCCTTTTCAGGCTATCCAGCACAGCAAAGGATTTCTCCACCAAAAAATTCTTTTTCCCAAAATTGTCAATAAGGCCTTCTAATTGCCTGCTTGCGTCCGATCCTGTAACAGTATAAAAATCATCTTTTTTGGAAAGGTCAACATCCACTTTAATATCGGAAGCGTCATTGATCAATGGAATCGCCAGCGCATTATCTCCAAAAACCAATTCATAGACACCTTGTGATTTACCCGGCACATTCAGGTTGATCTCTCCTGAATTACCAGAAAGTTTGACCGAATCCAGTATGACGGGTGGCAGGTCCTTTCCAAAACTGATTTCCTGGAGATACATTTGGACCTTTGGCTGGGGAGCTGCAAGGCCTGGCTGATTTTGCAAAATGAATTGATCAGCATTTTTATACGTGCCGCTGATATGAAATGCCCCTTGCACCTTTTGTTTGCAGGAATAACCAGCAAAAACCGCAAATCCTGCCATGATCCAAAAAAATATTCGATGCATATATTATAAATTTCTTTTTGTTTAAAAATTCATTACCGCTTCTTCAGTTCCTCAATTAAAAGGCGACTGGTCAACTCAGGATCGGCCTTCCCCTTCGATATTTTTTTCACTTCTCCAACAAACAATCCAAGTAAACCTTTCTTCCCCTTTTTGTATTCTGCAACTTTTTCCGGCATTTTGGCAAGGGCTTGTTCCACCCATGCGGTGACTTCGAGCGTGTCGGAATTCTGTAAGAGATTAAAAGCCACCGCTATTTCCAATGCCCCGGAGTCCGCTTCACGGATCATTTCCGGAAAGATACGAGAAGAGGCAATAGAAAAATTAATTTTTCCGCCTTCTACCAGTTCGATCAAGGCCGCCAACCTTGCTGGGCTGATTGTAAAGGAGGCCATACCATTCCCCTGTGTATTCAGATATGATTTTACAGGACCTAAAAGCCAGTTCGAAATCGCCTTGTAATGGGAGGTCTTTTTAATAACCTGTTCAAAATAGTCGGCCATTTCCATATCGTCACAAATTACCCTTGCATCGTATTCCGGAAGGTTCAACTGGGTTGTATAGAAGGCAACCCTTTCCTCCGGTAGTGCAGGTAAGGTCGATCTAAGGTTTTCAATCTGCGTATCCGAAATCAAAAAAGCTGGCAGATCAGGATCTGCGAAATAGCGATAGTCGTCTGCTTCCTCCTTAGTACGCAAGGCAAAACTGATTCCTTCCTCCGGATCAAAACTTCTGGTTTCTTGGACGATGGGCAAACCGTTTTCCGAAAGATCGATCATTCGCTTTGTCTCAATTTCGATTGCGTGTTTTACATTACGGATCGAATTGAGATTCTTGATCTCTACTTTTGTTCCCAAAGCAGCCTTTCCTTTCAGCCGGATTGAAATATTGACGTCACAACGCATACTTCCTTCTTCCATATTGCCATCGCAAATCTTTAAATAGCGTAGAATCTTTCTCAATTCCGTTAGAAAACTTTGGGCCTCCTCAGCCGACTGGATGACCGGCTCTGTTACTATTTCTATTAATGGAACTCCCGCCCGGTTAAAGTCAATACCGCTGTAATTACTGTCATTTTCGTGCAAACTTTTGCCAGCGTCTTCTTCCAGGTGTATGCGATTGAGCTCTATTGCCTTTTCACCACTGGCGGTCCTGATCTTTAAAAAACCTCCACTACATATGGGTACTGTGTGTTGCGAGATTTGGTATCCTTTGGGGAGGTCGGGGTAAAAATAATTTTTCCGGGCAAAATGATTATTCGGCTGTATAGTACTTTTGCAGGCCAAGCCCATTTTGACGGCAAATTCAATGGCTTTTTTATTTAAAACTGGTAAGGTCCCGGGATGCCCAAGGGTGACAGGGCTCACCTGTCTATTTGGATCTTCGCCAAAGACCGTGGCGTCGGCGCAAAACAATTTGCTCTGGGTTAACAATTGTGCATGCACCTCCAATCCAATGACTACTTCGTATTTATCACTTGCAGCGGACATCATGCAAAAATACCGCATTCAGCGCTTATTTATGGTAGGCCCCTGACCCAGGATTTCCGTCTTTAAAAAATAACGGGTTGCTTTTGGGCAACCCGTTATTCTTTATCCATCCAAAGTTTATAATTCTTCCGTCTTTAATTTTCTTGGAATCTTTACCTCCAAATCCTGCTCTTTCCCATCCCGCATCAGCTTAACCTTAAATTCATATTTTGCCCTATTTTCCCTTGCCAATGTACCCAAGGTTTGAGCGCTGTTTACCTCTTTACCATCGAATTGGGTTATAATATCTCCATCTTTGATTCCCGCCTTATCAGCCGGTGAATCGTCATCTACATCGAGTACTTTCACCCCTTTACCATCTTCCGTGTCCTGGGCCTTGATCCCAAGTCTGGGTCTTGTTCCCATCGTATAGGATTCACCAAAGTGCCAATTTCGCGAATCGTCCTTTATTTTAGGCATTGAATAATTAAAGGATCGAAAGGAATGGGAATCAGACTGTCCTAGGGTTGCCGTCAATTTTTCTTCTTTGCCTTCCCTTCTAAAGGTGACCGTCACTTTGTCCTGGGGTTTATAATGACGCAAAGCACTCACGATATCATCCTGACTATCCACTTTTCTGTCTCCTATCCTGGTAATGATATCTCCTTTTTTTAACCCGGTTTTCTCGGCGGCACTCCCTTTTACGACTTCGGTGATTTCGGTTCCACCCTTGTCAGCGCTTTCAGTAGTGACCCCCAAAAATGCTGATTTGGAATCAAATTCTATCATCGCTTCCGGATCACCGTCTACATTCCAGGTTCCTCCACGAAAAGGAGACTTGAGATCCTGTTCAATATGCGGGGCAATAATCCTCAAGTTATCGAGTCCCTCGAATTCATTTCTTCTCTTTTTGATGGAGACATCGTCATCTTCAAATTCATCAATTGGTTTTCCGTTGATAGTAACCTGACCATCCCTGATCTCCAAGGTAATCTTACTATCCTTTCCTGTTTTTGACTTGATGATGATCTCTTCATTATCCGTGATTTTACCGGATTTGGGCTTGGAAGAATCTGACCCTTCCTGGCTGAAAGCCACTATTTGCAACAATAATATCAGGCCAGTTAATCCTGAGATTTTAAAAAAGTTCTGCTTCATGTTTACATATTTTATTGATTGATCTATTAAGTACGTCAAGTTTCGTATTTCAAATATAGGAATTTTTATCAAATACGAAAAATTTCGGAAATGTTAATTTTTGAGAGATATTTCATCTTTCATAAGAGCTCCAATTCCAAATTCCGCTGCATCGAAAAGGGAAACTGGCCCTGGCAATGCTGAAACCCGGAGGTGCAACCGATCATCATGTTCAGATTGAGGATATTGAGCATACCGGCGTGGCTAATTTTTCCATCTGCTTTAACAATGATGCTGTTGATATAGAAGTATTACCGGCCATATTGGATAATGAAGCTGTTGTTTTCTCCTGGCATGAGCATTTGGAAATTATTCATGGTGTCTTTGATGACCGGAATATTCATTTCGGGTATTAAATAACTGAGGCAGGATTGTTTGGGGGGAAGGAATGCCGAGTGAAGGGAAACTGTCCTATTTGTCTGATCGGTCATATATACTGAAACTTGAAGACAATCTTCGCCTTTCAGGATATTTTTCCCATTTGAAAAATCGCCCTTAACCGGACTGGTTTTCAACAAGCTGTCACCTTTCTTTTCCAAACCGGTGGCCCCAACCTGCGGGGCTATGGCCACAAAGAAGGTATTGAAGTCGGTAACCGGCTCCGTCATGGATGGAACTTTGATGAGGGGAATGGCTAAAGACCCTCTGGGATCCAGGGATATCCTGTATGGTTCGACTGAAACTGCATCGGCGCTGTTGTCAACTGTATCTTTTGGAGTAAGGGTCTTCTGTGATATCCAGCGGATCTCATCAAAAGGAATCCCTGCAGAATCCATGACAACCTTCAATACGCAGATAGAGACCATCGTAGAGCTCCATTTACCATTCTCCTGTTCCACCATGGTAAGCCTGTAGCGGTAGGATTCCCCAATTTGATATTTTCTTCCAAATAAAGCGCTTCCCTCGAGTTGGGTTTGGGCCTCAGCCTCTTGCATGGTTATCCAGCCGACAACCATCAATACCAGACGACAAAGAATCCAATTATTTACTTTGAGTAGCATAGTTTTTGTTTTTGAATTATAGATTCTGAAGCATCACTTGTAATAAACCTATTGATGTCTTCAGCCGGTCGGGATCCACATTTCCCAGAACCCTCATATACGCGTTCCCGGAGACCTGAATAGCCCTGTTTTGCAATTGCTTTCCTTTTGAGGTAAGACGGATCATGTTGAATCGTTTATCAGCCGGGTCTTTTTGTTGGGTGATCAACAGGCCTTTTTTCATATTCCGCACAACCCTTGCCACCGTTGTTTTATCCCTGCTCAGCCCTCCACTGATCTCCTTTTGATTCATGCCATCTCTGTACCATAATAAAACCAACACTGAAAACTGCTCGGCCGTAATGAATATGCGATTCTTACGGAATTCAGCCGCCAGATGCAGATTGAATTGATGTGAGAACCGGGTACATAAATAAATGAGATTTCCGTCTAAAGTTTCCGGTTTCATATTATTAGTTGTAGATACAACTAAGTTAGGGGATTTTTCGATCCCCTTGATTTCCATCCTATTATTTTTTGGACACGGGGTGCAAATCAGAGTTTATCTCTTACCAGGTCGATGACCTGCTGCAAATTCTTTGGATCTTGTCCGCCGGCCGTAGCGAGGGTTTTTTGGCCACCACCTCCGCCTTTGATCAGCGGGGCGACCAGTTCCTTAATTAACGCGGAGGCATTCAGATGGTTGAGTTGTTCGTCAACAAAAATGGCGACGGCAGCTTTACCATCGATATTTGCTGTCAATATTATAAGGAAATTGTGTAATTCTTGGCGAAGATCAAAACCCAATTTTTTCAGTGCGTCGGCATGATTTACCTCCACGATTTCCCCGATAAACTGAATGGAGTTGATCGTTTTGACCCTTGTCAGTAGTTCATGCTTTATTGCCAGGAGCTGTTTGGCCTCAACAGATTCCAATTTCTTTTTCAACTCATTGTTCTCTGCGTTAAGGCCCTCGACTGCTTTTTGAATATCTGCTGCGTTCTTTAAGGCCAGCCGGATGCTCCGGAGTTGCCCGGACTGTTTGTCAATAAGATTTTCCGCTGCTTTTCCGCTGACAGCTTCAATCCTCCTTACACCAGAAGCCACAGCAGTCTCCTGCGTAATGGCAAAAAACCCCAACTCCCCCGTGGCGCCCACATGCGTCCCCCCGCATAGTTCTATAGAATATCCGGGATCCGTCACGACCACCCTAACCCTGTCTCCGTATTTTTCTCCAAATAAGGCCATGGCTCCAAGGGCTAAGGCCTCTTGCTTTGGCATTTCGCGGATGACAACAGGAATATTTTCCCTGATTTTCTCATTTACCATCTGTTCCACATTTCTGATTTCTTCATCAGTCATTTTTGCAAAATGGGAGAAATCAAACCTTAGGTGTTCGTCGTTAACCAGAGACCCCTTTTGCTCCACATGGTTTCCAAGGACCTTCCTCAAAGCAGCATGTAATAGATGAGTGGCCGTATGATGGACTTCGGTGGCCTTTCTCTTCATATGATCAACCTTGGCAATCAATTCACCGGAAAGATTATCTGGCAGCGAATCCGCGAAATGTATGATGAGGTTATTTTCCTTTTTTGTATCCGTTATGCTGATCTTCCTGTCCGGAAGGATCAATTCGCCAGAATCCCCCACCTGGCCCCCGCTCTCTGCATAAAATGGCGTGACATTCAATACAATCTGATAGAGGTCCTTGCCTTTTATTTTCACTTTCCGGTACTTGATTATCCTGCTCTTTATTTCAAGAGAATCATATCCTACAAATTCTTCAATTGGATTTTCATTTAAAACTACCCAATCCTCTGATTCAATTGCGCCTGCCGCCCTGGAGCGCATTTTTTGCTTTCCTAATTCTTCCTGGTACTTTTCCATATCGACCTCCCAGCCAATTTCCCTGGCCATTAACTGGGTTAGGTCAATGGGAAATCCATAGGTATCGTACAACAGGAATGCGGAACCACCATCAAATATTTTTTTTGCCGTGGAATTCTTTTCCTCACTAAGCTTCACGCGCTCATTAAAATTCGCAATCCCTTTTTCCAGTGTTCGCAAAAATGCCTCCTCTTCTTCTCTTACGACCTTTATAATAAAATCCAATTGCGTAAATAATTCCCGGAATACTTCTTTGAATTGACCGGCGAGTACTGGCAACAATTGATACAATAGGGGTTGTTTGTAATCCAGGTATGAGTAATAATATCGCAGTGCCCTCCGAAGGATCCTCCTGATCACATATCCTGCACCCGTGTTTGATGGCAATTGTCCATCGGCGATGGTAAAAGCAATCGCCCGGATATGATCAGCGATTACACGAAAGGCAATGTCTTGCTTACTATCCGAGAAGCCATATTTTTTACCAGTGATGGTTGCGGCTGCATGGATCGTCCCGGTAAAAAGATCTGTATCATAATTGGAAGTTTTTCCCTGCAAAACCCTCACCAATCTTTCCAGACCCATGCCCGTATCCACATGTTTGGCTGGCAGGGGTTGCAAGGACCCATCTTTTAAGCGGTTGAACTCGATGAAGACATTGTTCCAAACCTCGATTACCTGAGGGTGATCACGGTTGACCAGTAATTTTCCTAGGGTATTTTTTCTTTCCTGGTCGGTCCTGCAATCGACGTGTATCTCTGAGCAGGGGCCACACGGACCCGTATCCCCCATCTCCCAGAAATTGTCTTTTTTATCGCCCATCAGTATCCGGTCTGCGTCAATCCAGTTCTTCCATTCCGAGAATGCCTCATCGTCCCTGGGCAGCCCTTCTTTTGAATCTCCCTCAAAAACTGTCACATATAACCGATCTTCTGGTATGCCAAAAAATTTAGTCAGCAATTCCCAGCTCCAGGCGAGGGCCTCCTTTTTAAAATATCCGCCTGCCGGAGATGCAGGATCTCCGAAGCTCCAGTTTCCCAGCATCTCAAACATGGTGTGGTGATAGGTATCTACTCCCACTTCTTCAAGATCATTATGTTTCCCGCTCACACGAAGACATTTCTGCGTATCAACTACCCTCTGAAAAGGCGCTTTCTTATTACCAAGAAAATAGTCTTTGAATTGATTCATGCCGGCATTGGTAAAAAGGAGCGTCGGATCGTTCTTCACGACAATAGGCGATGAAGGAACAACGATATGCCCTTTTGACTGGAAGAAATCCAGGAATTTTTGTCGTATCTCTGCACTGGTCATCATAATGTTAACAGAACAATCTTTAGTTGTTTTGATCACTTAAGAATTATATTTGTGCACATGCAGGTCTCCTTAAGGCGGTGCAAAGGTAGGGATAAGTAAAAAAGCCGATGGAGATACCAGCAGAAAAATTCCAAGCGTCCATTATTGACAAGCCTCCACTGGGAGCGGACCCGCTATGAAAAAGATCAAATATTACTATAATACCAATACGCTCCGATATGAAAAACTGGAGACTCCGCTTCGTGTTACATTGTTGCGTGTGATTGGCTTTTTATCTTCAGCAATCGTAACGGCGCTCATCTTGGTCTCCATAGCTTACAAATACTTCCCATCTGCTAATGAAAAAAAGCTCATGCAATATAATGATGCGCTCAAGGATAATTATTTTGTCTTAAATGAAAAGTTGAAAAAACTGCAGGATCAAATGGGTGACTTGGAAAAAAGGGACAATGGAGTTTACCGGGCCATTTTTGAAGCCAATCCTGTTCCTGACAGCGCCAGGGCCAAGGCCATGGCTCAGCAGCACGAGATTGAACTTGTTCAGAGCATGGATCAGGAAAATCTCGCCGTTTCGATCGCTAAATCTTTGAATAATCTATCTGCGCGCATGGCCTTTCAGTCAAAATCCTATCATGAGATTGATGGGTTCATTAAGAACAAGGAACAATTACTGGCCTGCACGCCGGCCATTCAGCCGGTGAGCAACAAGGATCTGAGCCGGATAGCTTCGGGATTCGGCTACCGCATCGATCCCGTTTATAAAACATCAAAATTCCATGCAGGATTGGATTTTGCGGCACCTCAGGGAACGCCGATTTATGCCACAGCAAATGGAACCATTGAAGTGGCGGGCAATACTGGTAATGGTTATGGGAATCATGTAGTCATCAATAACGGTTATGGCTATTCCACTTTGTTCGGGCATATGTTTCGCGTAAAAGTACGCGCAGGGCAAAAAGTAAAACGTGGGGAAATCATTGGTTGGGTTGGGAGTACAGGCAAAAGTACCGGGCCACATTGCCACTATGAAGTACACCGCAATGGTGACGCGGTGGATCCTGTCTATTATTTTTATAATGATATCACCCCGGAACAATATGACCGGTTATTAAAATTAGCCTCTTCGAGCAATCAAAGCTTCGATTAATTTGGTCCTGAATTTTCCCACAACAGTTGTATCTTTAATCGCCGGAATGATTTTTGCATTTGCTTTAATGGAATGAAAATACTCCCTCAGATATCTCTGAATTTTGATGCAGGCACCAATCTGCAAGAAGCAATACATTCACCTGCACAAACTGACCCTATGCCGGGCGTCGGGATACGGATAAAGAAATTAAAACAAATCGAGCCAGAAATACCCCTTGCAGCTGATCCCGTGCCCATTGTCGAAACAAATAAAAAACAAAAGTCATCAAGAGGCCGTAAATCGATTAGCCAGGTTGCAGCAGAAGCAGACCTCATCAAAATCCCCGAAGACGACATCTTATTCCAAAAGCAATACTACAGCATGGGAGAAGTAGCTGCCATGTTCAGGGTGAACCCCTCATTAATCCGGTTCTGGGAAGCCGAATTCAGCGTCATCCGCCCACATAAGAATAAAAAAGGGGACCGTTATTTCCGTCCGATTGATATTAAAAACTTGCACCTGATTTATCATTTGCTGCGGCAGCGAAAATACACCATTGAAGGGGCGAAAGATTTTTTGAAGATGAGCAAAAAGGCAGAAGAGAAGTTTGAAATGATCAAAAAACTAGAACAGATAAAGGGCTTTTTCCTGGAGCTAAGGTCCCAGTTGTAGAAAGGGGGTTTTTGGGGAGCTGATGGAGATGCCGGGTGAACGCCATGCCAAACATCAATTAAGTATGGTTTCCTACCAGAACGCCAATAGCCGATTTGCTGAAATCAATTACTAAAGGAGGAACTTATCTCCTTAACCTAAGGAAAAAAAATCCTGAATTTCAATGAAGCACATTTTTCTTTTTTTATTGATTGTAGGTTTTGGAATCCTGACCCGTGCCCAAACACTTTATGAAGTATATAATGGTGCTGATGGTAAGATCCTGAAAGGATTGATCACCAGGGATGTGATTGTAAACGATCCTTCATTCAGCTGGTTTCAGCAATACCAGGACGGATATAGGCCAGATAAGGAGGCCGTGAAATTATTGATGGTTAAAAGGCAGGACTTGGAATTGCTTGTTTTTGGAGGCACATGGAACCAGGATTCCCGCTTTTTTTTACCCAAATTTTTTAAAATGACGGACATGGCCTGCTTCCCCCAGAATCAAATCACCCTGGTATGTTTGGATCCGGATCACCATGATCTTGATCACCTTGCCGAGATCATGCATATCAATACCATACCCACATGCATCGTTCTTAAAAAAGGGAGGGAAATTGGACGGGTGACTATATCTCAAAAATCAACCGGCTGGGATAAGGCTATTGCCGATATCTTAAACAGCAGGCCCTGACTCATTTACCCTGATTAAAAATATGAATATCTGTGCTGGCTCCTGCAATCTGAATTTCCAATCTTTCCATTAATTGCAATATTTCCAGATTTATCGACTGTTTGATTTCGTTGAATTCCTGTAATGAAATGGGAGCGGTGAAGTAATCCACGTGTATAAACAGCGCATTACTGGCAATGTCATTTAGAAAAACAGTTGGGTTTTCAATATCGTCCCGGTATAATATTTTTGTAATGCCCTCCAGAAATTGATTGACTTTTGAAGGCGCGGTGAGCAAACCAATCTGTAAGCGCAATTCTGCTTTCCGTTGGGTTCTAAGTGTCAGGTTATCCAGCACACTGTCCACCATCTGTTTATTGGGTACGGTCACGTATGTTTTCATTTCTGTTCGTATCCTGGTGCTGCGTAATCCGATTCTTTCAACGGTGCCTGAAATATTGTTCAGTTTGACGAAATCACCTGCCGTAAATGGTTTATCGAAAAAAATGATAAAAGAAGCGATCAGGTTTTCAATGCTTTCCTTGGTCGACAGGGCCAGCGCCGCACCTGCAATGCCCAGGCCGGTCCACAAGCTGCTCACCTGAAATTCAAATGCAAAATTCAGGACCATCAATATCCCTACGATTCCGATAATGACTTTCAGGAAATCGCGTAAAAAAATGATCAGCTGGTTGTCCCTGAGATCGCTGGACCTGTTGGCCTTCCATTTCAAAATAAGTGCGATGAAATCAATAATCCGCAGGAGCAGCCAAAAAAAAGCCATGATGAGTATTGTGATGGCGATGCTATGCGCGATTTTTCTGGAACTGATTTCATAAACATCAAAGTCCAATATCGAAGGAAACCGAAGTTTTTCAATGGACACGATGGTGACCAGCACAACCAGAAATGTTTCCAGGGGAGCAATGACCAAGTCGACAAATGAATTTTTATCGGCGCCGAAAGTGATGCCTTTTACAGTCCGGTACAATAAGCCTGCAATAAAACGGGAAAGGATGCGCTTGAGAATAACGGCAATCAGGATGGCGGCAACAACTAGAAAATATTTTTTGATGGGGTTGTTCAGTATGACCTGGTTCCAGAAGTCTGCCATAGAGATAAAAAATTACGAATCCCTGCGCTCAAATATATCACAAATCGGTCAAAGCCAAGATTCAGCGGTGTGTATAAATTTCCAATTCATTTTGTTTGAGCACATATACGAACCCGGAAGTTATGGTGATCTTAATGGCGTTGTTGTAGGCTTTAGGAATGGGTTCTTTTTGCACGTTAATACTGTCCAACTGATACTTGAAAAAAAAATGCTGGTCCCTTCCCAAAAGATTTTTTTCTATCACGGTAAAGTCTCGCCAGCCAGGTAAGGAAATATGTTTCCTGAATGCACCGTAATGATCAAATACATAAACGCCTTTCAAGGAATCATACAAATAGACCAAACCGCTTTGATCACTGATGACTGATGGGTCAGGAGCCAAATCAAGGACTTGACGCAAATCCGAAGTTTGATCAATGAGCGATCCATCGTCCCCAATGCGTTTGAGCTTGGCTTCAAGATCATCATAGACCCAGATATTGTTATCATAAGCGAGTCCAATTGCAGGTGCCTGGAAGATATTCAGATTCCGGAGGTCAATGGTATTGATGATATTCAAAAACCGGTCCACCGCCACAATTGTGGCAAATTCTTTATAGTAGAGCAGGATTTTCAAAGGATTTGTAGGATCGACTGAAAAAATTTTCCCATACCGCTTTACGTCGTTAAAAACCGCCAAGGAGTCCCCGGAAGGTCCTAATTTTTTCAGTTGATTGTCCGAGCTGATTAGATACATATTTCCAAGCCTATCGACCCGGAAATCGACTATGTCCTCCCGGATAGTTTTACTCAAAAAAAAGGAAGTATCCGCTTGAGCTTCTACGGCGCAGGAGGCGATGACCAGATAAAGTGTGATATAAACCCTGAACCGCATTATTTTCTTACAATTTTATTAATCATTTCCGGTAACCAGGAGGTAAGTACAAGTTGATCCCCATCAAAATGGGCATAGCTGCAATACCTGATCCAATCCCCTAAATTAATATACCGGCTGCCGCCTGCAAGCTTGAAATCGATGGGTAAATGCCGATGGCCAAAAATCAGATAATCGAAATAATCCTTTTCCAGCACCTCTTTGCAATAGGCGATCAACCATTCTTTATCTTCCCCTAGAAACTCTTCTTCGATTTGCCCGGTGACTGCCCTGCTTTTCCTGCTCAAATAGTTTGCCAGCCCCACGCCTGCAGCAGGTGGCATTATTCCAAATAACCACTGGGAAAATGGATTCCGGAAAAATTTTTTCAGGAATTTATACCCATAATCTCCGGGTCCAAGCCCATCTCCATGACCAATCAGGAATTTTTTCCCATTCCATTCAAATATTTTAGGTTCGTGGTATACAGGAATATTCATTTCTTCCTCAAAATATCCCCTCATCCACATATCATGATTGCCTACAAAGAAATGAATGGGTATTCCTGAATCCGTAATTTCAGCGAGTTTTCCCAGAATGCGCACATATCCTTTCGCGATTACTTTCCTGTATTCGTACCAGAAGTCAAAAAGATCGCCTACAATAAAGATGGTAGCAGCGTCAGTTTTGGCATGATCCAAAAACTGAACAATGCGTTTTTCCCGCTGCAAACTGACAACCGCGTCTGGTGCGCCGAGATGAAAATCGGAAAGAAAATATATTTTTTTGCCGGCCTGAATTTGCATCGCCTAAAGGTAGTTCTATGAACGACTATCTACTAAAAACAAATACACTTCTTTCGGCCCGTGCACTCCGACTACGAGTGTCTTTTCAATATCCGCAGTCCGGCTGGGACCGGTAGCAAAAGTAATTAGCGAGGGAAGCTGCCCTTCATATTTTTCCTTTAGCGCCTGAAGACCATCCCTGATATCATACACCAATTGATTAGAATACGCCACACACACATGTATGGGAGCATACACACTGACTGTTCTGCCACTTTGCTGGGCTGCACTCAGTACTATCGTTCCTGTTCTGGCTATCAATAATTCACAGGTAGTTATTGCGGCGTCGCAATGGCTCAAGTCGGTATCTGAAATCTTTGAATAATTATTCGATGCAAATAAGGAGTTTAACTTTTCTTCCCTGCAATAAATATTTTCCCAGCCATAGTGCTCCGCAAGTCCCTTCAGCTGGGAAACCAATTCAGCATGATTAACACAAAAAATGAACTTACCCTGGAGATTACTGAATTGTTCGGCGAATTCAACTTCCAATTCCTGTTGACCTGTTTTGAAAACGGCGCTTTGTCCTTCACTTTGTGGAAAAGGAAGAGGCGTTGAATGACTCAACGCCTGCCTCATTTTTTTTAAAATATTTTCTTTAGCCGCCGATATTTTCATTGTTTTCCGGTGAATAACCATAAAAAATCAGGAACGATTCAATTCTACCGTTGGCTGCGGAATAATGGGAGTCGTTTCTGGAACCCCGTTTTCACTGATCACATTGCTGTGATCAGTATGGTCCGAAACGTCCAAGGCCCTTTTCTCTTCAAAAGGCCGTTTCCCGATAAGCGCTTCCACATCGCTTTGGAACAGTACTTCTTTTACCAATAATGCTTCTGCCAATTTTATCACTTCCGTGCTTTTTCCTCTCAACAATTCCTTGGTATGATCATAGGCTTTGTCGATGAGCTTCCGCACCTCTTCGTCAATCAATTTTGAAGTTTCTTCAGAATAGGGCTTGGTAAATGAATTTTCCTGAGCCGGATCATAAAAGCTGATATTACCGACTTTATCATTCATACCGTACACGGTCACCATGGAATAAGCGATCCGGGTAATTTGCTGCAGGTCATTTTGAGCGCCGGTTGAAATCTTATGAAAATTCAATTCTTCGCTGGCCCGGCCGCCAAGTGTCATGCAGATCTGGTCGAATAACTGATCCGTATTATACAGATATTGTTCTTTGGGTGTGTATTGTGCGTATCCAAGAGCTGCTACTCCTCTTGGCACGATCGTGACCTTAAGCAAGGGATAGGCGTGTTCTAAATACCAGCCGCAGATCGCGTGTCCTGCTTCATGATAGGCAATGATCCTTTTCTCATCTGGGGAAATGATCTTGTTCTTTTTCTCCAATCCGCCGATGACTCTGTCCACAGCATCCTGAAAATCTTCCATCTCTACATTATCTTTCCCCTTTCTGGCGGCGATTAATGCTGCCTCGTTGCACACGTTGGCAATATCAGCCCCTGCAAATCCCGGTGTCTGTTCGGCTAATTTATGGATATCCAATTTTGATGAAATCTTAATGGGTTTGAGATGCACTTTAAATATCGCCTCCCGCCCCTTCAGGTCTGGTTTATCAATAGAAATCTGGCGGTCAAAACGGCCTGGTCGCAAAAGCGCAGTATCCAAAACATCCGGCCTGTTGGTGGCAGCAAGGATAATTATTCCGCTATCCCCGCCAAAACCGTCCATTTCTACCAATAATTGGTTCAAAGTGCTTTCCCGCTCATCATTACTCATGATGGCATTTTTCCCTCTGGCACGTCCAATGGCATCTATCTCATCAATGAAAATGATACAGGGTGCTTTCTCCCTGGCCTGCTTGAACAAATCCCTGACGCGGCTTGCGCCGACGCCAACAAATAATTCAACAAAGTCGGAACCGCTCATTGAAAAGAAAGGAACCTGGGCTTCTCCAGCCATCGCTTTGGCAAGCAAGGTTTTGCCTGTGCCCGGAGGTCCCACCAACAGCGCTCCTTTTGGAATTTTCCCGCCTAAGGCTGTATATTTTTTCGGATTCTTTAAAAAATCTACAATCTCCATGACCTCTACTTTTGCCTCATCCAAACCAGCAACATCATTAAAAGTAATATTGACTTTGGTGCCTTTGTCAAAAAGGGTCGCTTTTGATTTGCCAATATTGAATATACCCCCTGGACCACCGCTTCCTGCCTGTCCCCCCATCTTACGCATAAGCATCACCCAAATCAGCAAAATAATTAAAATTGGCAGTATGATTTGCAGCAAGGGGCCAAACCATTCACCTTCCTGAACCGGCTTATAAGGAACTTCCAAACTCGGATTCTTTTCAAAAAATTCATTCAGCCTCTTTTCGAATTCATCCATATTATTTACCGGAAATTCGAAATGCGGCCCGTCGGTTTTGGCAATCGGCTGATTTTTACCAAGTTTATCCTTGTAATATGGCTTATCAAGGCTGTCTTTTTTTATATAAACCCTGACTATCTTTTTATTGGTTACCAGCACAAGCTTGGCCACATCCCCCTTCTCAAGCATATTGGCGCGGAATTCCTGTTCGGAATCCAACTGATGCGCTTCCGGAGAAAAGGCGCTGAAGAAATTAAAGCCAAGCAATACGGCGGCAATAATACCCCACACCCAGTAAATGCTAAACTTTGGACCTTTTTTGGGGCTATTATCGTCTTCTCCCCTTGGTCTGAATCTCGGGAAGTTGCTCTTATCGTTTTGTTTTGTGTTATCCTGTGGCATTTGCTTATTCGTCTCCTGTTTACTATTTAATGTTTATTTAGGTTGAAAAGTTTAAAAATTTGCTTCAAACTCATCATTTATCCTATTTTGACTAACCTTCATGCACCTGCAGTTGAGCATCACTCCACATATCCTCCAATTTATAGAAGTGACGACTTTCCGGCAGCATGATGTGCACGACTATATTGACATAATCAATCAAGACCCATTGTAATGCCATTTTGCCTTCCTGTTTGTAGGGAACTTCAGCACAGATTTTTTTGACCTTGGTCTCCACAAAATCGGAAATTGCCCGGATCTGTGTGTGGCTGGTGGCTTCACAAATAATAAAGAAGTCCGCAACAGCCTCGTGGATCTTTCGAAGGTCAAGGGAGACAATATTATCGCCTTTCTTTTCCTGGATAGCCTCTATTATGGTTTTAAAAAATTTTGAGTTCTTGGTTATTCGCGCAGCCCTTTTAAGTTTAGGGGCAGCAAGCACAGAAAGTTGTTCCAATAATCAATACATTTTGATGAAAAATAAAAAAATTTTTAGGAAAGTCAGGATACTCTGAAGTTCATTGTCTGACTACCTAAACTTTGAATCTTAAACACTAATTTCGAATTGCTCAAAAATAGGAATCTTTTGTCACATCCGGCGATCAACCTTTCCCAGCGTATGAGCCAAGAAATCGGCCATCCTTTTATTGAATTACAATCGGTTGACAGCACCAACAACTATGCCATGGGCCAGGTTCATGCAGGATTGGCTTTTCATGGGGCCGCGTTTTTTGCCCATGAGCAGACCGCAGGAAAAGGGCAAAGGGGAAAGAATTGGCTGAGCATTCCGGGCGAAAACATCATCTTGAGCATTGTACTGGAACCTGGTCGCCTGCAAATTGACAAACCTTTTCTGCTCAGTGCCTGTATTGCCCTCGGCTGCCATGATTTTTTTAAAAAATACATAAAAGGTGAAATATTTATTAAATGGCCGAATGATATTTATTGGCGTGACAGAAAGGCAGGAGGAATCCTGATTGAATCGGTTATCCGCGGAAGGGATTGGTTGTTCGCAGTAGCAGGAATTGGCCTCAATATCAACCAGGCCCGGTTTCCAGAATCTTTGCCCAACCCGGTATCCATGAGGCAAATTACGGGTGAAGTTTTTCCGGTCACCGCCCTGGCAAAAGAGCTTTGCCGTTTTGTTCAGCTAAGGTATCAGGTTTTGCAAAATCAGGAAGCCGCTTCTATTTTAGATCAGTATAATCTTCTTCTTTACAAACGGAATGAAAAAGTCAGATTCAAGACAGCTGCAGGGCTTTTGGAAACTACCATCGGGGAAGTAAACCTGGATGGTTCCCTGATCACCTTCGATCAGATGGAAAGGAGATTTGAATTCGGGGAGGTCGAATGGCTCCTATAATACGGGATCTTATTTCTTTCTTTCCTTCCAGGACGCGATAATCTCCTCTGCATGCGCCTTGTTTTTTGGTCTGTAAAAAATCCTCCGTATGATGCCTTTTTGGTCAATAACAAAACTAGTCCGGTGCAAACCCATATAATGACGGCCGTACATTTGCTTTTCTCCCCAAACCCCATATTTGTCGATGATTTTGTGGTCAGGGTCAGCAATCAGAATAAATGGAAGGCTGAATTTTTCCTCAAACTTTTTATGTGATCGTTCATGATCAGGGCTGACACCGATAACGGTAAATCCTTCTTTTCTTAATAAGGCATAGTTGTCCCTAAGGTTGCAAGCCTGGATGGTGCATGTAGGTGTATCGTCCTCGGGATAAAAGTAAAGTACAACCAGGCCTCCCTTAAAATCAGTTAAGGACACTTTTTTTCCATTTTGGTCTAATCCAGAAAATAAGGGGGCTTTATCTCCTTCGTTTAGAGTGCTGGCAGGAGGATTTTTATCTTTATTTATTGACATATGGCTGTTATTAAAAAAACCGCACAGAAAATCTCCATTCAGGTATCCAGGGGCATCCCCAAGTTCACCTCAAAAATCTAAAATTACTTACCGCTTCGTTCCCCGCCTCGTCACTAACTGAAATCTTTAGTGTATGAGGCCCGGGCAAACAATGATCATCAAATTTATAGATAAAGGCCCGGCTCTTATCATTGCTGAATAAAAGCCATTTACCATCCAGTTCACCTCTGAAATTCCTGATGGTTCCAAGATTGTCTTTTACGGTAAATGCGATTCTTAATCCTTTGCTCAAATCTTTTCCGTCAATGTCACCCACAGGCAGAATAACCGGAGGCTCCTGATCCAGTACCAATTGAAACCTGCCAAAACTCCGGAACCGGGCTTCGGCCCATCCTTCCCGCCAGGCCACTTTTTTTACTTCCTTACGAGTGCCATATGATCTTTGCATCACGATGCGCTCCATTCGAACCGAATCTAACAGGCTGGTCGGGCGGATCCTAATAGTGATATAATCCTGTAAAGGAATAGCTAATGAGCCGATGCTATAAACGGCGGAAATGTCACCGGACTGGCCAGCAGCTGTATCGCTATAAGAAATATGTGCCGAGTCGTATAGACTGCCCTTTCCAATCTCGACTTGGAGGTCATTAAATTCAATCCGGTCCGCATTTCCTGGAAAACACAATTTTCCCTCCGCTTCAGGAAGGGTTCTGGTAATCCCTTTGTTAAAATGGACCCTGTAAGTTAGGGAAACACTATTGCCATAGGCGTCCTTTACATCAATTCGAATCCAATGAATGGCTCCATCGCTGAGATCGATGGTTCCGTCACCGCTGGCTAGCTTGTAAATGGAATTTAAATAGCCTGGCAAGCAAAACAATTGTTGGATGTATGGGCCTCCAGCAGCCCGGGTCCTATAGTCGATATGGCCATTGATATTCCGGGTATCAGCATAACTGATATTATTCATGTCAAACCTGATTATTTCTTTTCCCTTATCGAATAAAATGGCCTCATAGATCCCGATATGATTTGCGGAGCCGGATTGTTTATCGATAGCTGAAATTCCAAATCCAACCTTTGGGGAATGCAGCGTGATCAAACCGGGAAGGACCCCATGAGCCGATTTATATTTCTGCATGCCAATGAGTTCGGGCGATTGTTCATAAATGCTTTTCGTCCGATCATATATGGCCAATTCCAGAATGGAAGGGGGTACCTGATCCTTTACAGGTAAACCAAATAAGAGGGGATTGAGATTAATATCATCGGTGGTTCTACGGATCTCAAAATGCAGGTGGGGTGCCTCAGAGCCTCCTGTCGTTCCGCTATAAGCTATGAAATCCCCCTTGGTCACCGGAAACAAACTGTCCGGAATCATCAGGGAAATCGCCCAGGATTGCTGACGGTATTGCTCCTTTTTGATATAGCTTGCCAAAGCAGGAAAGAATTCCTGGAGATGAGCGTAGACGGTGGTATAGCCGTTCGGATGGTTGATATAAATGGCCTGACCAAAACCCCCGGGTTCGATCTTAATCTGGGCAATGTATCCATCGGCAGCAGCATACACCTTTAGATGTTCTCTTTTTTGGGTCCTTATATCCAGTCCCATATGGAAATGATCCGGACGCAGCTCGCCAAAATTTCCAGCTAGGCTGATGGGTATATCCAAAGGGTCACGAAAATAGTGCTGCGGATAATTGTTGGGATGGCTCAGTTGCGTTATCCCAAAAAAAGGAGAAATCAGGAAAAACGCTATCGTAAATATTCGATCCATTAACAGTATTTTCTTTTTGAAGATGCAAAAGAACAATTTTTTTAAAAAATACTCGGTTAAGGGTATTAAATTTTTGAAAATTGGTACAGCTTTTGGCATAGTAGAATTGTCTTATAGGACAGCATATTGATCAAATCAGGCGCAATGAAAAGGTATAAAAATAAATTTTTGGTATTCCTTGCCATCACAATCGGAACTCTGATCGGGATGTTACGGGGTGAGGAGGCCAAGCAAAAATGGGTTTTTAAGGTCAGGAGCAAATATGATAACAAACGGCTGATGGCTGAAAGGAAATCCATTGCCCGTAAAGGTGGTGTATTATTGGATGAGGTGGAAATGTCATCCTTCCACGATAATTGATTCACTCCCATATTATTCCATGCAGGACAGCTTCAGATAGACCAACTGAAGCTTTTTTCATTTTTAGCAGTAATTGATAGGCTCATCAAGCTTTACAGGATCCTTAAAATTTAATCGGGAAATTCAATTTCGCTGCCTTAGTTTTGCGCAATTTGTTCAAACATGCCTAAAGATCCTTCTATTCGTTCAGTGCTCATTATTGGTTCGGGCCCTATTGTAATCGGACAAGCCTGTGAGTTTGATTATTCCGGCTCTCAAGCCGCAAGGAGTTTAAGAGAAGAGGGGATAAAAGTCATACTGATAAATAGCAACCCCGCAACCATCATGACCGATCCAATGATGGCCGACAGGGTATACCTTCTTCCCCTGACTGTCGAGAGCATCGAACAAATTTTGGAAGAGAATCAACTGGATGCCGTACTGCCAACCATGGGAGGACAGACCGCCTTGAATCTTTGCCGGGAAGCTGCAGAATTGGGAATCTGGGAGAAATATAATGTACGCTTGATTGGGGTGGACGTCGACGCGATCGAAACCGCAGAAGACCGGGAAAAATTCCGGCAATTAATGGTGGATATTGGTATCCCGGTTGCTCCTTCAAGAGTTGCTAATTCCATGCTTGAGGGAAAGGAATTTGCACAGCAAATTGGATTCCCGCTGGTGATACGTCCTTCCTTTACCCTGGGCGGAACGGGTGGCAGCTTAGTACAAACCAAAGATGATTTGGATTCCGCCCTTGACCGGGGACTAAAGGCTTCTCCCATTCATGAAGTCCTTGTAGAAAAAGCACTCTTAGGCTGGAAAGAGTTTGAATTAGAATTATTGCGGGATAAAAATGATAATGTCGTCATTATTTGTACCGTGGAGAATATGGATCCCATGGGGGTGCATACTGGGGATTCCATAACAGTTGCTCCTGCCATGACCCTCAGTGATACCGCTTTCCAGGACATGCGCAATAAGGCCATATTAATGATGCGCTCCTTAGGGAATTTCGCTGGAGGTTGCAATGTTCAATTCGCTCTTAACCCCGATACCGAAGAGCTCATATCTGTAGAGATCAACCCCCGGGTAAGCCGTTCATCAGCGCTGGCATCCAAGGCCACCGGTTACCCCATTGCAAAAATAGCCGCGAAACTGGCCATTGGATATGCCCTGGATGAACTTAAAAATCAGATCACACAAACGACTTCCGCTTATTTTGAACCTGTACAAGATTATGTCATTGTGAAAATGCCACGCTGGAATTTTGACAAGTTTAAAGGGGCAAATGATACGCTGGGGCTACAAATGAAGAGTGTAGGCGAGGTGATGGCGATCGGCAGAAGCTTTACTGAAGCGCTCCAAAAGGCCTGCCAGAGCCTGGAAAATAATGCAGTAGGCCTTGGCTATTATGGAAAAAGTCAAATGCATGCAGAAGAGTTGATCGAATATATCAAAATTCCAAAATGGGACCGCGTGTTCCGCATAAAGGATGCCCTGATGCTGGGCGTCAGCGTCAAAACCATCTCACAGGCTACCAATATTGACCGTTGGTTTATCCATGAGATTCAAAAAATATGCAGCCTTGAAAAAAAGATCGCTGGTTACCAATTGGACAGTTTACCACTTGATCTTTTATTGGAAGCCAAGAAGAATGGATTCAGCGATGAACAGATAGCCCGTATTTTTCAGCATGGAGGGGAAGATGAAGTCTATGAAAAGCGCAAGGCCGCAGGTATTAGCCGAATCTTTAAAATGGTAGACACCTGCAGCGCAGAGTTCGAGGCAAAGACGCCTTATTTTTATTCCACTTTTGAGTCACCTTCCGGCGACCTTAATGGCCGAATGGACACCGCTGTCCCAGGAAATGAAAGCAAATTGGGTGATAAGAAAAAGATCATCGTCCTGGGTTCCGGTCCCAATCGTATCGGTCAGGGTATTGAATTTGATTATTGTTGCGTGCACGGACTGCTTGCTCTAAAGGAGTGCGGCTATGAAGCCATCATGGTCAACTGCAATCCCGAGACCGTTTCCACGGACTTCGATATGGCTGATAAGCTGTACTTCGAACCGGTTTATTGGGAACATCTATGGGAAATAATCGAACACGAGAAGCCATTTGGAGTCATCGTGCAGCTTGGAGGCCAGACGGCTCTGAAGCTCGCAGAACGTTTAGATAAGAAGGGCATCCGCATTATCGGAACTTCTTTTGACAGCATGGATACTGCTGAAGACCGTGGCCGCTTCAGTGATATGCTTAAAGAATTGGATATCCCTTACCCGGCGTACGGCACTGCTTCCAATGTTGATCAGGCTGTTGAAGTGGCCAATAAAGTCGGCTATCCCGTACTGGTACGCCCAAGCTATGTATTGGGGGGACAGCGGATGAGGATCGTCATCAATGATGAAGAAGTTGAAAAGGCGGTGATCAGTCTTCTAAAACACATCCCTGGAAATAAAATCCTGGTCGATCATTTTCTTGATAGGTGTCAGGAGGCGGAAATAGATGCCATTTGCGATGGAGAGGATTTTCACATCATGGGGGTGATGGAACATATTGAGCCAGCCGGTATCCATAGTGGTGACAGCAATGCCGTTTTACCGCAATTCAACCTTTCGCCGCTAATCGTGGAAACCATGGAAGAATATGCCAGGAAAATTGCCTTTCAATTAAAGATAAAGGGCTTAATTAATATCCAGTTCGCCATTAAGGATGGAAAAGTATATGTGATTGAAGCCAATCCGAGGGCATCGCGAACAACTCCATTTATTGCAAAAGCTTACCAGATTCCCTATCTGAACCTGGCTACAAAAGTGATGCTTGGAGCCGAAAAGTTGAAAAATCTGAAATTTAGTAAAAAGTTGAAAGGGTATGCTATAAAGGAACCCGTATTCAGTTTTGATAAATTCCCAGGAGTAAATAAGGAGCTGGGGCCGGAAATGAAATCTACTGGAGAGGCCATCCGCTTTATAAAGGATCTCCGCGATCCATATTTCCGCCAGTTATATAAGGACCGGAGCATGTACCTAAGCAAATAATCCGAATTTTTCTGCCATTGATTGCAGTATACAGCTATTGTCAAGCGTCCACCAGGCCATTTTTCATGGCATACATGACCAGGCCAATACGCGACTTTACTTTTAATTTTTCAAAAAGGGAATTCCTGTAGTCATCTACGGTGCGCGGGCTTACAAACATCTTTATGGCGATGTCCTTATAAGTAATTTCAGAGCAAATGAGCCGGAGAAATTCTTTTTCTTTATCGGTCAACACTATTTGTTCCTCTGATCTATCCATGTCTTTATGGAGTCCGCTAATGATCTTTCCTGAAATGTACTCGGAGAGATAAAAGTTTTTTTTCATCACGGAATCCAGTGCTTTTTTCAGTTCATCAGGATCTATGTTCTTTAGGATATATCCCTTCGCTCCTAAACGAAGCATCTTAATAATGGTCCGTTCATCACTGAACATGGATAATGCCAAGACCCTAACCTGAGGATAATTGCTATAAAGCCAGTGAGCGGTCTCATAACCATCCATTTCCGGCATATTGACATCCAGTAAAACCACATCTGGAATGATATGCTGATTAATTTTTGCCTTAATGCCTTTTCCATTATCAGCCTCGAACAAGACAGCATAATTTTCGAATGAACCAATCAGTTTGGCAAGGGCTTTTCGCAGCAGGGTGTGGTCATCAGCAATGGCCACTTGTATCTTTTTATTGCTTCCTCCCATAGGTGGTTTATGAACTTACAGTTTCCAAAGGTAACTCTACAATGATAATAGTCCCGCTTTCAGGCTGACTTTGAACGGAAATTTCCGCACCAATCAATCGCGCGCGGTTTGTCATACTTTTTAACCCCAGACCGCTGGAGGAAGAGGCCTGGCTTTTCTTTTTTCCAGGATCGAAACCTATTCCATTATCCTGAACCTTCAAAATGAATTTATGGTCTTCCGTATGGCTAATGGAGACCTTGATTTGGGTGGCTTTTGAATGTTTCAGTACATTATTGATCATTTCCTGGTACATCCTGAATAAAAAGATAGCTTTCTGTTCTCCAAAATGAAATTGGTCCCCGACAACGGAGAAATCAATTTTTATCAGGCCTGCTTTACGAAGGGTATCCAGGTCAAACCGTATTGCTTCTGTCAGTCCAATTTCCGTGATGCGGTCGGTATGCAGGCTCTTGGTTAGATCAGATAAATCAAATATTACCTTATTGAGCATCTCCCTGGAACTTTGAATACCCTCAAAGGCAAGGTGTTCCTTTTCCACCGGTAAACCCGCTAACCATAGTTTGATCACCGAAAGTACCTGGCCAATATTGTCGTGCAGCTCCAGCGCGATGCCCTTTAAGGTCGACTCTTGGATTTCCAATTGTGAGCGCAGTAGTTCCTGGTCATATTGGTCCTTCATCTGGACCAACTCCCGTTCCTGCCTTTGTTTTTTTCGTTCAGCGAGGAAAAAAATGATGACGATAAACCCAACCAGGAAAAGGGCTAATACAATACCAACAAGAATTATGATATAGATTTCCGCATTTTGAGCCGGCATAAAAAGGCAATAGTGAATAATGAATATAATAAGATATTCACCAGGTCTAACAAAATACCCAGTATACGAGATTTAAACCAATGTGCTTTAGTCAAAAAATTAGCCAATCCAAATATAGGGAAGGAGCAACAATAATATAATAATAAACCAAAACAGATCCAGAAAACAGGTTCACGGTAGAGAGTAACACCTCGCGAAAATTGGAATTGTTCAAAGAAGTAAAAAACAGTAATCACCACGATTATTAAACAGCCAGTGGAATAAGTAATAGTAGCAAAATTTCCAACTCCCTGGATAAAAAAGATATTTATTAAAGATAACAATGGGTAGAACAACATAATCTGGAAGATAATTTTTTTTGCAATTGAATGCTGAATCGTCATTCGTAGAAACCAAAAATAAAATGAGAATTCAACTATCCCCCAAAAATTATAAAGGTCAGTATTAGATTGATTTTTACTGACCAAATAATATCCTATGAATTCAACTATAAGTGTACCAAGAAGAAAATACACAAACATCCTCAGAGGTAAAACCGCTACGGGGCGGAAATAAGTCGTAAGGCTAGCTGTGAAACTTATCAATACGATTCCCGTCTGGATGTAGTCATAAGCGCTCATAATATCTAATATAGCAGCTAATTCACATATATTGCATCAAATAATAAAAAAAACCTCCTTGGAAGGAGGTTCATTTTTTCAGTATCTAGGTTTAATTTAAATAACAGCTAACCCTTCATCACCCTTGTCAACAATTGCCAGGCCTATATCCGTAAAATCCGACTTGCCCTGGGTACTATAGGATCCACAAATTGGAGGGCAAAGACTTGGCATATTATAGCCCATGATTGTCGATGTTCCGTCTTTAGTGACATATACATCTTTGTGCTTGGTACCTTCCAAGGTTTCCTTACTTTTAGTGGCCACCATAACAATGGTCTGACGTCCGGCATACTCGGGGATGGGTGCATTATTTTCGGGATATGCTCCAAAATAGAATTTAATACCATCCGCGCCATGCTGTTTAATATTTTCAATAAACTCTTCTAATTCTTCGACACTGTACCATGCACTCAAAGAATCTTCCTTGCCAATCCTTTTGGAATTGTGAACCCATCTTTCTTGCTTGTAGGTTCTTATAACCTCGTCTACATGTTTGGTGTCCACATACTTCCCTACTCTTAGTGATTTTTTCTGAATTGCGATCATAGCTAGACGTTTTATGTTTTTATGAATAATTTAACTGTGCAAAAATATTGGGGCGCCTTCCGGCGCTAGGGCTACAAAAAAATATTAATCAATCAATTATAAATTAACATTATTTATAACCCGTACTATTTCAGATAGTCATGCAGGAAATACTCCGGAAATACCGTGAAAAAACGGTATTAAATACCGTGAAAAAATGCAATCCTACCCCGTTTAAAATTCGGTTTCAGACCGTGAAAAACAGGAAAAAAAACCCGTGAAGAATATTTTCGGCTTCCTGAGGGGCTTCATTTTTTTAATTTGAAATTTGTACCAGAAGAAAAACTCCGTTTTTAGAAGCTGATATCCTTTCCACGATAACGTTTACCTTTGCGCTTTCTAAAATTCAGCCCCGCCTCTTTTCAATCATCATAGCCATGGACAAAAAGATTCAGTCGGCCTTAATTTCTGTTTACAATAAGGAAGGCCTAGAACCCATCCTGCGTCAATTGCATGCACTTCGGATTAACCTGTACTCCACGGGTGGCACACAGGCGTACATTGAAAAACTAGGCATTCCCTGTATTCCAGTGGAAAACCTGACCGGATATCCATCTATTCTAGGCGGCCGCGTTAAGACACTTCACCCCTCGGTATTCGGTGGTATCCTCGGGAGAAGAGATATGGGAAGTGACCTGTTGGAAATGAAAGAGCACAAAATACCAGAGATTGACCTAGTGATTGTTGACCTCTACCCATTCGAAGAAACTGTGGCGCAAACCCTTTCCCCCTATTTTGCAGGAAAAAAAGAGGATGCTGAAAAGTCAATTATCGAGAAAATCGACGTTGGCGGGCCATCGATGATCCGTGCGGGGGCAAAGAATTACAAGGAGGTTGTCGTAATCGCTGCAAAGAGAGAATATTCCCAGCTTGAACAGATACTGAAGGAACAAGGGGGTCAGACGACACTGGAACAAAGGAAAAATTTCGCTGCCCTTGCATTTGAGATCGTCATGAATTATGATATCGCGATTAATAATTATTTTAATCCATTTAACCAAGCAATTCCCACAAATTCAGGCAAGCAGATCCTGCGGTATGGAGAAAATCCACACCAAAAAGCCGTGTTTTTTGGTCATTTGGGCGGCATTTTCACCCAAATCCATGGGAAAGAATTATCCTACAACAACCTTGTCGATGCAGATTCGGCCGTCCAGCTTATTTGCGAATTCAAAACGGGTGAAACGATAAACAATGAGGCTGGGGTTGCCTCAAAGGAAAAGATTTTTGCAATCATCAAACATACAAATGTCTGTGGCATGGCTTGTCGCTCTACGCTTTCTGAAGCCTGGAATGCTGCTCTTGCAGGAGATCCGGAAAGCGCTTTTGGTGGCGTGCTCGTGTGCAATAGCGAAGTTGATAAATCCACTGCTGAAGCCATTCATGAGATTTTTTTTGAAGTTTTAATAGCCCCATCTTTTGATGGAAATGCTTTGGAGATTCTCCAATCCAAGAAAAACCGGATTCTTCTTCAGCTTTCACCAACAATCGTCCTTGATAAAAAAATGTCCAAAAGCATTCTTAGCGGGGTTTTATCCCAGGAATCGGATGAGGGGAATTATGCAAAATGGGAAGAGGCTGGAGGAAGAGAAACCAGTCAAATGGAAAAAGAGGATCTTTTATTTGCCAACCTGGTATGTAAACATCTTAAGTCCAATGCAATTGCCCTGGTAAAAAATAAACAGCTGATAGGAAAAGGTTGCGGGCAGACCAGCCGTATCGATTCCTTAAGGCAGGCTATTGAAAAGGCAAAACAATTTCATTTTGATCTGAAAGGCGCTGTCCTGGCCTCAGATGCTTTTTTCCCATTCAATGATTGCGTTCAGATTGCGCACGCAGAAGGAATTTCCGCCTTTATACAGCCGGGAGGATCGATACGTGATAAAGACTCCATCGAATATTGCAAACAACATCATTTGGCAATGGTGATCACAGGAACCAGGCATTTTAAACATTAAACCGAAAACTGAAACCCTCTACCTCTTCCAAAATACCCCCAAACAGAATAAAGCCCTTCATTGCACTTGGGGCAGTAAGTTTTTTATGGGGTACCACTTGGGTCGCCTCGCGGCAGGGAGTTGCTGCCATGCCGGCACTGCAATTGTCCGCCATCAGGTTACTGCTAGCAGGATTTCTGTTTCTCCTCTTTTTCCTTTTCAAAAAAACCACCTGGCCCCGCCGTAAAGAGTGGTTGACCATTGTCATATTGGGTTTGCTGAACCTGTTTCTTACAAACGGATTAACCACTTTAGGTGTAAAATATATACCTGCAGGATTGGCCTCCATAATTGCTGCGATTTATCCCCTATGGCTAGTGTTTCTAGGCCCTTTTTATGGACGAACAAAAAAGATACCCGCTGGTATCATCATTGGTTTGCTCCTGGGTTTTGGAGGAATTTGCGTTATTTTTTATGAGCATCTCAAAGATTTACTGAACGCTGATTTTCGCTTTGGCATTGTTATTTCCCTGATCGCTTCGCTGACCTGGGCACTGGGAACCATTTTTACCAAAAGGGCGGCTAAATCTTTCAATCCATATTTTAGCATTTGTCTTCAAATGATCATATCCGGATTGCTGATGTTGCTGGTCGCCACTGCCACCGGGAATTGGATTCCACTTGACCGGATTCCGATGCTATCCTGGATGGACATATCCTATCTCGCAATTTTTGGGTCAATCCTGGCATTTCTGACCTTCTTGTATGCCCTGCAACACCTTTCCACTGAACAGGTTTCTATCTATGCTTACTTAAATCCCATCGTAGCAGTCATCCTAGGATCAGTTTTCTTCAATGAAAAATTTTCCCTCTTCATTGGCGTAGGCGGCCTGATCACTTTGTATGGGGTCTTTTTAGTAAATAGAAGCCTGAGGAAACCTCGATGATTTAATCTACATATCCCAGTAAATTTCCTCTTTCAGGAAAACCTCATACACTTCCTTCCATCCTGCAAATTGCGGGTCCGAACCTAAAAAATTATTATGCCATATGGTTACCATCAGGCCATTGACTTTCTTAATGGCATGATAATAATGCATAAGTTCGGACAACGCCTGATTGGGGCTGCATTTGTCTTCGTAAAACGAATTGGCATCCATAAAACAAAAGGGAAAGAGCATTAACCTTGTTTCCTGTTCAAGTTCCAGATCGTACCAAAAATAGGAGGAGGCTACGGAAGCCCTAAAGCCATTGGCGCTTCCATAGCCCATGGAGAAATCCTTTTCTACCGAAGTTTTCAGTAGCCGTTGATAAGTAACGGGTAATTGAAGCCGGATATAATGCTGGCGGCTATGCAAAATCTCCTTATCACTTAGATATTCCAGGATTTCAATTTCCTCTTTCAGGAGTATTTCATCATCACCACTTTGCCAGGAAGGATGAATGCCTACCGTATATCCCTTTGCATGATATTGAACCAGGTTTTGAAGGGCTTGCTTATCCGGAGAAATATTTTTGTCGTAGGACTTTTGCTCCCTGGCTACCAAAAAAAAATAATAGGCTCTTAAGCGACAGTACAGGTGAAGGGAATCCAGCCATTCATAAGCATCGAATGGGTCTTTTTTTTTTCGGAGCAATACTTGCACACGGTCCTTTACACTAGACCATTTACCGTTAACCATGGATTTCATCAGGCCGCCCGTATTCCTCTTCCATCCTTTATGCAAATAGGAATAAGCGATATCAATATCATAAGTCGGTATGAATTTGAATGACGGATGGCGAAATAAAAGGGAAGGGAATTTTTTTTGGAGTGCTTTCCGGAATTCCTGTAACCAAATATTGATCAGCGGGATACGGAGGAAGCCCTCCCGGAATGCCAGTGAGGCCGTATGCGGGTACCTGCCATATCCGTCTTTTTGATGAGGCAGGTATTCTTCATACCGGCTAATCAAGTAAAAAGTTGCTGCAAAAATATCAAAGGGAAAATCTCCATTAGTTTGAAAAAAGGCCTTGTTATAGTTAAATTCAAAGCACTCGATCTCCTGAACGGATATGGACTTTTGAAACAGCAAGGAAGTGCTCTGAATAAAGAAATCTTCTTCAGACAGTTCAAAGGTTGAATAATTTAATTTTGGAAGGCCATATTCAATAAATTCTTCTTTATTGGTAGTCGTGACCACGGGTGCATCAAATAATTCCTTACTGATAAAATTTAGGACGTAACTGAGCCGGGGCGTTATATATTCAGTGTATAGGAGCATGTACTGCGTCGTTCAAAAGTAGAGAAAGTCAATATAAATACCAGTCTGAAAAAATACTGTGGGTCCTGGTATTTTTACTGAACATGTTTTTCCTTCCACATTTGGTTAAATGTCTTTTCCGAGAAATGCAGATCACCCCGGTGGGCCGTCCAGCCTTTAAATATTTTATTCACCATTTTGTTTTTTATTTTAGCATTTCCCATATTCATCAGTTTCCGGCTAAGGCTTACCCTTTTCCAAACCTTCCACGCCAATTTTTCATTCCAGGTTGAATTGCCCATATCAACAGCTTCATACCGGTTCTCCAGCAAAAGCTCATGCAGATTAATCTTAACTGCGCACACTTCGGTACAATTGCCGCAAAGGGAAGAGGCGTAGCTGAGGTGTTTCCATTCATTCATCTCCTTGAGATGTGGCGTGATCACAGAACCAATCGGGCCACTGTAGGTTGAGCTGTAACTATGACCTCCAATATTTTTGTACACCGGGCAGGCGTTCAAACAAGCCCCACAACGGATACAATAAAGGCTCTCCCTCGTTTTTTCGTTTGCCAAAAGCGTAGTTCGGCCATTATCCAGTAAGATCACTATCATTTCATCAGGACCGTCGGTTTCGCCAGGCTGCCTGGGTCCGGTTACGATGGTATTATAGACTGTCAATCGCTGTCCGGTTCCATAGGTGGCCAAAAGTGGCCAGAACAAACTCAGATCCGTCAAAGAAGGAATGACTTTTTCGATACCCGCAATAACAATATGTGTTTTAGGAAATGCGCAGCTTAAGCGACCATTTCCTTCATTTTCAGTCAAGGCAATCGCGCCGGTATCAGATATTATAAAATTCGCCCCCGTAATCCCTATTTCAGCCTCTAAGTACTTTTCTCTCAGTTTTTCGCGGGCAACAAGCGTAAGTTGTTCCGGTGTAAGATTGGGAGCAGTATGGAGTTTTTCATAGAATAATTTGGCCACATCTTCCTTGCTCTTGTGCATAGCTGGGGTCACAATATGATACGGGGGTTCGCCGTCCAACTGCTGTATATATTCACCCAAATCCGTTTCTACACTTTCAATTCCTGCTTTCTCCAAAAAATCATTCAATTTGATTTCTTCCGTAACCATGCTTTTGCTCTTCACAATTGATCTGCAGTTTTTCTCCAGGCAAATGGTTAACACTTCATCGAGAGCCTGTTGTGCATTTTCGGCCCAAATGACCCTTCCGCCTCTTTTGGAAAAGGCTGTTTCAAAGTCTTCCAACTGTTTGTCAATGGTTTCAATAGCCTTCCATTTTATATTTTTCGCACGCTCCCTGGCCAACTCAATATCTTCAAATTGTTGCTTACCTAGTGGAACGACTGAGTTGTATCTGGCGATATTGAAATTGATCTTACGGCGATGCTCGATATCGGCCGCTTTAGTGGTGCTTTTGGCAATAAAGAATGCTGCGGTTTCTGTCATGATGGTTATCTATTACCAGTCAAAGTTGCTTAAATATTATTTCCCAATCGCGTCTATGCCTGTTATCTTACATTTAAAAATTAACCGGACCCTATATTTCCTGTTGTATTCCCTGCCGCTTTTTAAACCCTTTTGATAAAAATTACGATAGGTCCCAGTAAATTCTCCTATCAGCACATCATCTGAACCCTGTGGGCTTTTCGTCAGTTTAAGTGTTTGGTGAAGCGGCTCAGCGGTCAGATCAGCCACATCCACCGAATCGGACAAATTCAATTTAAAAACCTGTGCATTACCGCTATTGACATGCAGAGAACTGCTGAATTGATTTTGATAAATTTTCAAGCCAATGCCTACACCTTCGGAATGACCCAAGCCGCTGCTGAAAAGCAAAGTGTCATTAAATCTGAAACACAAACATCCCGCTGCAAAAAAATCACGATTGGAATTGACCCCCGGCTTTACCAGTATTCCATTCCTGAATAAATAAAAATTTGCAATACTATTTTCGAGGGAACTAGCTTTTTTCTTGTCACGAAATAGTCTTTTCGAATTCAGATTGGTCAAATCCAGATGGTGTACGACTGAAAAGCTGTCCCATTTTTCAATTGACTGGCATCTTAAAGTAAAAGGCAAACACAGAAGTCCGATAAACAGGACCCGGTCGAGTAAAGGCTTCATAAATAGCAATTAACTTTTCTCATTTGTTCTTTTCAGGTGGGCAGCAGCCGCTTCCAATCCTTTGTAAAATTCTTCTCCATATTTTCTGACCAAGGCCTCTTTTAGAAAAACATATACAGGGATCTTTAATCTTTTTCCCAGAGAGCAGCCGGGACGGCATAGATCTTCCCGTGGTTCATAGTTGACAAATTCAAGATCCTCATTTTTACTCCTCTCGGTTTTTGCTGGAAACAAATGGCAGCTGATGGGTTTTTTCCAATCTATTTTCCCCTCATTACAGGCCTGCTCTATACCACATTTAATAATGCCTTTGCTATCTCGTAAACCATAAGCACATAGTTTGCCCTCAATTGTCGGCGTCACCCAGCCAAAACTTTTGTGATAGACATAGCGGCCCTGATTATCTATCGCTTTAATTCCTTCGAGGCTAAGAAAAGGTTTAATTGTTTGGTAGAACTCATCAAGCTTTTCCAGTTCCATGTTTGCCAGAGGTGCGCCTGCATCGCCGTCTTCACAACAGCCTCCTTTACATTTTTGGAGGTCACAGACAAACTGCTCTTCCAAAATCTGGTCACTTATTAAGATATTATCTATTGCTATCATGTGTCGTTAAGCAAATCTAATCAATAATCGGTCTTTTTACCGGCTGTATCTAGCCAATGCATGCAGCCAGAGTTGATTTACCCTGGCTATGCCCTGCACAGATCTTTCGCCATAGGATGATTAATAATTTCTAAAAAATTAAGGCTTTTTCCATTGAAGAGTATTGATCAGGTGTTTCATGTCTTCCTGGAGGAAGGTATTGACGATTCCTAAGGAGTCTTCATTTGGGGTACTGTCAAAATACAATGCCCCCCGAAGAAAATGAGTTACCGAATCAGTAACAAAAAATTGTTTCGCCGTTGCAGCATTGCCTCCTACGTCAAAAAAAATGCCCGATACACCATTTGGAGTGCTGATCACAGAATAATCAATGGAATTCGCTTTATATGTGTGTTTATAAGTCAATTTGAAAGCATCGTCCCTCAGCTTATCAAAGCTGGTGTTGTGTATATCGTAATAACTAATATAGATCCTTGCATTGAATCGGGGAAAATCGATATTAATCCAAAAAGGATTGGGAGGCTTCTCATCAAAAAAACTGGTATCCTGGATCACCTGTGCATAAACAGGGTATTCAAAAGAATAAGGATATTCTTTTTTATCGAAGAGTTGGTACTGGTGATCAGGGAAGGTTATTTTGAAATAACCCCTTCTCTTTGGGGTATAGGTACCGTTGCATGATGCAAAAAGGCAGGCTGTCAGACCAAAGACAAAAGCAACATGAAAGAGATGCGTTTTATAAAAGCTTAATTTCATTTTTTTGGAGACAGAGTATTTTTCTCAAGTCTTAAATGCGACCCTAACCCTTTTTATTCTACTACTATCTGCTTCCAATATAGTAAATTCAAAATCCCCACAGGGAATCATGTCGTTTACTTTCGGAATTTTTCCTGCCAATTCCAGGATCAATCCTGCAAGCGAATCGCTGTCCCCCCTTACCTGGTCGAATGTATTTACAGGCAAATTCATTGATTTGCACACATCATTGATCATGGTTCTACCTTCAAAGACAAATGATCCATCCTCTAATTTTTTATTGACATTCTCGTCTTCATCAAATTCATCTTTTATATCACCAATTATTTCTTCAAGTACGTCTTCCAGGGTGACAATGCCGCTAGTGCCTCCAAACTCATCAACAACGATCGCAAAATGGATCCGGATGGTTTGAAAATCCTTTAAGAGATCCTCAATAAGCTTCTGTTCATGAACAAAATAGGGAGGTCTTAAGAGAATATGCCAGTCAAAATTATCGGGTTCGTTAAGATAGGGGATCAGGTCTTTGGTATGCACTATCCCTAAGATCTCATCAAGGCTTTTTTTATAGATTGGAAGTCGGGAATAGTGAAGCTCTTCAACTTTTTGCTTCAATTCACCAAAATTTACCGAACCCTCAATCCCGCTGACATCGAGTCTGGTCTTCATAATCTGTTTCACAGCAATATTGCCGAACTTTATAATCCCTTTCAAAATATTCTTTTCTTCCTCTGTTGCTGCATTACTGGTCGTCAAATCGATGGCATGATCCAGTTCTTCAAGACTGTAGGAAGAAGTCTTACTACCAAACAATCGCTCCAATTTTTCGGACTGTCTCACTAGCCATCCACCAACCCTTCTGAAAAGAAGATGGATTACTTCAACCACACCGGAGGTATAATAGGCAAACTGAAGGTTATTTTGGGAAGCCCAGACTTTAGGCATTAATTCTCCGAATAAAATCAAGACAAAACTCACCATGACCACTTTGATGAGGAATTCAAAAATCCATATGTTTGGTTTTGAAGGAATAACCTGGTCAATAAGAAAATTGGATATAATTATAATCCCTATATTAACGAGACTGTTGGCGATGACCAGCGAGGCGGATAATGTCTTAGGTTCTTCAAGCAAATTGACGATACGTTTCCAGGGGCTATCCTGTTTGGTCTTCAATATATTGATATCCTTACCAGTGAGTGAAAAAAAAGCAATCTTAGAACCAGAGACGATAAATGACATTACCAGGAGGAATAGGATCAATATCACCAAAATGGTTGTCGCCTGTGCATTGATGATCAGAAAAAAGGGCTTCAAAGTCTCAGAGAATAAAGTATTGTTTAAAGGGTGATCCAAAATTATGAGGATTTCGTTAATTAATTGCCTTAATCAGAAAGGCAGGTCTAAGCCTGCCTGTAAAGAGGTTACAAACTTAGTAAATTGTTGCCGTTAAATATTGTCGGTGTCAAAATGGCAAATCTTCTGAAGGTTCGCTTGCGGAGGGCGCATCAGGATTGCCCATTCCTTCCATGCCCTCGTGTGTAAAGGTTGAATGGCTCCCAGTGTCTGAACGTTTATCAAGCATGATCAGGTTGTCACCAACCACTTCTGTTGCAAATTTCTTATTTCCTTCCTTGTCTTCCCAACTCCGGGTTCGAAGTCTTCCTTCAATATATACAAGACTTCCCTTATGCAGATATTTCTGCGCCAGTTCTGCCAACCCTCGCCATAGCACGACGGTGTGCCATTCCGTCTGCGATATCAGTTTACCGGCCCGGTCCTTAAATGTTTCTGTAGTTGCTAGGGAAAATTTGGCGACTGCGATATTGCCTTCCAGGTGCTGCACATCGGGGTCTTTTCCTAGATTGCCTATGAGCATCACCCTGTTTACACCTCTCATAAAATTAAGTTTGAAGTTTTCGGCCTTCTACTGGAATTATTCCTCTTAAAGTTAAATTTTTTTGGACAATAAAAGATAATTTCCCCCACATTTAAAGGAGGTTTGGCAGGTATTCATTGATGAATTTTGGAAACGGATATTCCCTGATTTTCCCTGGTTTTATCAATTTATATTCCTTTAGTCTGGAAAGAGGCTTTTTGATTTCAATATGTAGAAACCTGCCCTGAATAGTTTGGTGGGTCAGTTGTTGTTTGTATATTTTTGATATGTTTCTAATGGTGAATGGGTGTTTTCCGAAGACATCCTTCATAAAATCTGACATTGCGAAATCATCCATACCAATTGGCTGATCAGATTCCCATAGGACAAATTCATATAAATTCTGCCAAATATCTTTTCCCTTCCGCTGTCTTATGTAATAGTTTTTCTCCAGAGTTTGGATAACCAGGTAATAAAACCAGCGCCTTTCTTTCGGTGGACGCTTTCCTTTGTTAGGTAATATGGTAACCCAATTGTGTTTGAAGGCCTGGCATCCGACTGAGAGGATACAGGCATGACAGCATGGATTTTTTGGTTTGCATACAACAGCCCCAAAGTCCATAATTGCCTGATTATAAATGCCAGGCCGTTTTTGATCCAATAAGGTTGCCGCAAAATCAGAATAGAATTTCATCCCATTGGCCGAATCAATGGGTGTGCTGATCCCAAAATACCTGGCCAGGACTCTTTTTACATTACTATCCACCACCGCATAAGGAAGGTTAAATGCAAATGAAGCAATGGCGGAGGCGGTGTATGGGCCGATTCCCTTGAGATTAACTATATCTTCATATGTGGATGGGAAATGACCGGCATTATCAGAGGAAATTTTCCTGGCCGTTTGAATTAAATTTCTGCAGCGTGTATAATATCCTAAACCTTCCCATAATTTATAGACCTTTTTTTCTGGCGCCTTTGCCAATGTATCGATACTGGGAAAGCTCTTAATAAATTTCTCATAATAACTCCAGCCCTGTTCCACACGGGTTTGTTGCAAAATGATCTCACTTAACCAAATCTTATAGGGATCTTTTTCTCCTTTCCAAGGCATGGAACGGGAATTGTGCGACTCATTCCACTCCAGGAGTTGCATTGTAAAAAAGGGAATCATTGGACTAGGTGGTTACCCGTTTTGAGAGAAAAATAGGAAAATAGGGATTTTGAGATAAAATTCTTTTTTGGTTCAATATCAATTATTTATACTTATTTGCTGAAATGCTTAAAAATCCATTATTTTGAAAAATACTTAGTTTCTATGGAAAGAAATTGTATTTTAATTTTTTTGTTATATATTTAAAATCAAAAACTTATAAAATTAACACCAATGAGAAAGGCAGACCTTGTTAACCAAATATCGGAAAAAACAGGTATACCTAAGGTTGACGTCCTTGTGACACTGGAAACCATGTTTAAGGAAGTCAAAGATACCCTGTCCCAGGGAGAAAATATTTATATCCGAGGGTTTGGGAGTTTCATCACTAAAAAACGTGCTGCAAAAATAGGCCGTAATATTAAAAAAAATATAGCTGTTCATATTCCTGAGCATTATATTCCCGCCTTTAAGCCAGCCAAGGAATTCATCGCTGAAGTAAAAAAATTACAATCTGTTAAGGAAGATCAGCCAAAGCCCGAAGAAGAGATGTAATTTTGCTGCTTAATTTTCAAATGTGAAAAGACAGCAGCTTATTTTGATTTCTTTGGGTATTGTCTTATTTACATTAATCTATTTCTTTGGTCAAACTGTTCCTCCACGGAAAAATAATACGCAGGCAACCAGGGATAATATCAGTCCCACTAATCAAAAACCGCTTGAATTTCAGGATATCCTGAAAGCTTACTCTTCGAGACTCAGCCCATCTCAGTTGTCTTTTGTCGACAGATTGGAGCATTCTGTTGTGCGAGGCGACGTCAAAAACCAACAAATCGCGGCCTATTCTGAACTGGCAGCTTTTTGGAGGGATTCTGTTGAGAATGCTTTCTTACCCTCGGCCTATTATACTGCAGAAGCCGCTAAATTGGAAAATTCTGAAAAAAACCTCACCTTTGCTGCCCAATTATTTTTGGATAACCTTCCCGGACAGGAAAATCAGGCCCTGAAGATCTGGATGGCTGACCAGGCTAAAAGCTTGTTTGAAAGGGCGTTACAACTGAATCCTAATAATGATTCATCCAAAATTGGCCTGGGTGGTTCTTATATTTTCGGCGGTACTGGCGATCCTCAGGAGGTCATGAAGGGGATTCAACAGATATTGGAAGTTGCAAACCGTGATTCAACAAATGTCTATGCCCAGTTTTTATTGGGTCTTGGAGGAATTGAGTCCGGGCAATTTGACAAAGCCATTGCGCGTTTAATGAAAGTGGTCCGCTATCAACCCGGTAATGTGGAAGCGTTATTGTCACTGGCTGAAGCCAATCAGCACATAGGCAACAAAGAAGCGGCGGTTAAATGGTACCGGGAAGCCAGGAGGCTGATTGTTAACCCTGACCTATTAAAAGAGATAGATCAACGTATTAAATTATTGCAATAAAAACTTTTCCTGAAAGGGAAGAAATGAATTTAAATCGATTAGTTAACTAAAAAAAGATTTTCACATGCCATGTGGTAAGAAACGGAAGCGTCATAAAATTGCGACGCACAAGAGAAAAAAGAGATTGCGAAAAAACCGTCATAAGAAGAAGAACAAATAAAGTACTTCAAAACCGGGCATATTTGACCCGATCTTTTTTCAAAGCTGAACCTTTTATTTATTGTTATTTTCTGCTCCAGGTAATGGCAATTAAATGAACCTCCTTCAGCAAATTGTTTCCTTTTAGTGATGTATCGATCAAGCTGGTAAAAGGTATTTATTCTTGAACAAGGAACTGATCATAAATGCAGCCCCTCAGGGCGTCGAAATAGCCCTCCTAGAGGATAAAAAGCTGGTAGAATTGCACCATGAAAGAGCCGATGCCAGCTTTGCGGTTGGTGATTTGTATCTGGGAAAGGTCAAAAAACTCATCCCTGGCTTAAATGCCGCGTTCGTTGACGTTGGTTTTGAAAAAGATGCATTTCTTCACTATACCGATCTTAGTCCTTATGCAAGGTCACTACTTAAGTTTACCCAACACGCAATTAATAATAGTCAGACTAATGGCTCCGATTTTAGCAATTTCCAAATAGAACCTGAGATTATAAAAACAGGAAAGATTAATGAAGTGCTCAGTGGAAAGCCAAACATACTTGTGCAAATTCTCAAAGAACCAATTGCTGCCAAGGGTCCAAGATTGAGTTGTGAGGTTTCACTCCCAGGCAGGTTTATTGTCATAACTCCCTTCAATGATATTGTGGCAGTATCCCGGAAGATTCATTCATCTGATGAACGCAAGCGTCTGCAGAAGATTGTCGAAGCTATCAAACCAAAAAACTTTGGGGTTATCGTTCGCACTGCTGCAGAAGGAAAAAATACAGCGGAACTACACGAAGATCTTTCGGAACTGGTAACCACTTGGAAGTTAATAGAACACAATCTCAAAGGGGCGGTGGCGCCAGCAAAAATCTTAAGTGAACAGACGAAGACTACCAGCATGCTCCGTGATCTCTTAAATGAGGACTTCAACAAGATTGTAGTCAACGACCGGAACATCTATAATGATACTAAAAATTATATCCAACGTATTGCTTCCGACAAAGTAGAAATTGTTAGTTTTTATAACAATGGCTCTCCCATATTTGATCAATTTGGAGTTACCAAGCAGGTAAAGGCTGCTTTTGGCAAAACGGTAAACCTGCCTAGCGGTGCTTATTTGATCGTGGAACATACCGAAGCCCTCCATGTTATCGATGTAAACAGTGGTTACAAAAGTGTCAGTAACAACCAGGAGCAAAATGCACTGGAAACAAATTTGGAAGCTGCTGAAGAAATAGCGCGGCAACTCAGACTAAGGGATTTGGGGGGAATCATTGTTGTTGATTTTATAGACATGAAGCTTCCTGATAACAAGAGGAAATTGATGGACGCTATGGAATCGTTTACGCGAACAGATCGCGCAAAGCATGCAGCGCTCCCCATTTCCAAATTCGGTTTGATGCAAATTACAAGGCAGCGGATGAAACCTGAAGTAACCATAAATACGCAGGAAATCTGCCCGGCCTGCAATGGAACTGGGAAAATCTCCTCAGCATTGATTTTGGAGGATGAAATAGAAAAAAATCTCAGTTACCTGATTAATCATCAACACAAAGACCTAAGTCTGGTTGTCCATCCTATAATGCACGCCTACCTCACCAAAGGCTTTTTTACCTCCCGTCAATGGAAATGGAGAAGGAAGCACAAACAACCCGTCAAGATAAGACCCAATACGAATTATCATTTGACTGAGTTTCATTTTTATGATAAGCATGATGAAGAGATAAAATTGTAGTTGGTTCTCAAAGAGCTGTTCAGCCTGCTGAAATCCCAAAGTTCAAAAGACAGGTCAATAAGAAGTTTAAAAATTACGATTTCGTTAATGTGTAATATATTTTAAATCAATATATTATAAAAATCGTCTTTATGGTCCCTGCGAGAAAAATGACGGAATGAATTCTTGAAATGAAATGCAAATAAATGAAGGGTTAATAAATACGATATTTATTTAATATGTATTCCATTAAATAATTCCTATAATATTTTGAGATCAGAATTGACCTACGAATATGAAAACACCTAATACGTAAATCCATTATTAGCCTAGGGATTTGCCCACCAAAATTGACTTTGGCCAGCAAGCACATCATCAGAGATTGTATGCTGTTGTTTTGTTGGAATGCACAAGTGCCGGAATAAAAAGGCACAAATATATATTATTGATAATCAATATTTTATACTCAAAATATTGCAAAAAAAGGGCTCTTTTTTGAATTTGAAAGTTATTCACACCGACAAAAATTAATTTTGTTATGTGGCACTAATTTGTAATTTAGTGCAAGAATTTAATGGGTTAGTAAGTAAAAGGTCAGCTGCAAAGCTGGCCTTTTTACTTTGTAGTCTGACCTGGTTTTTTTCATCCTAATGTGAACAAAATCCTAATCATTTCAATCCCCGATTAGTTAAAAAGAAGATTGCATCATTTCCCCGTCGATGATAATTGCTACTAACTTTACTGGATGAGTAAAATAAAAACGGCATTTTTTTGCAGCAGTTGCGGTCAGGAAAGCACAAAATGGTTGGGGAAATGTCCGGCATGCGGACAATGGAACACATTCGTGGAAGAAGTCATTACCAAGAATAATTCCCTTTTAGAAACAGACTGGAAAAAATTGTCTACCTCGAATAAAGAAGTCAGAACTATCTCTATAAATGATGTAGAAAGCAGCGAAGAAAATAGAATTGTCACTGATGATCCGGAATTAAACAGGGTTTTAGGAGGTGGGATCGTTCCAGGAAGCATTGTGTTGGTAGCGGGTGAACCGGGCATTGGAAAAAGCACTTTATTCTTGCAGATTGGATTGCAACTCAAGGATATCACTACTTTATATATCAGTGGTGAGGAAAGTGAACAACAAATCAAAATGCGTGCTGACCGGTTAGTCCCCCTCAAAAAGGATTCCAAAACTGAGGCTGAAAATTTTTATCTCCTGACTGAAACATCAACCCAGAATATATTTCAGGAAATTAAAAAATTGAAACCAGAACTAGTCATTGTGGATTCCATTCAAACGCTTCAATCCCCTTATATCGAATCTTCTCCGGGAAGCATTTCCCAAATCCGGGAATGTGCTGCAGAGTTTCAGCGTTTCGCTAAGGAAACGAATACACCCGTATTCCTGATCGGACACATTACCAAAGAAGGAAGCATCGCAGGCCCTAAGATTGTGGAGCACATGGTCGACACGGTTCTTCAATTTGAGGGAGACCGCCATTATGCGTACCGGATTTTGAGAACCCTAAAAAATCGTTTTGGAAGCAGTTCGGAATTGGGGATTTATGAAATGACCGACCAGGGAATGAGAGGGGTGACCAATCCGAGCGAGATTTTGATACCGCAAAAGGAAGATCAATTGAGCGGAATCGCGATTGCCGCAAGCATGGAGGGGCTGAGGCCACTATTGGTGGAAGTACAGGCCTTGGTAACGCAATCCGTCTACGGAATACCCCAGCGGACGGTCAGCGGTTTTGATTTGCGCAGATTGCAATTATTGCTTGCTGTGCTCGAGAAAAGGGCTGGATTTCATTTTGGAGTGAAGGACGTATTCTTAAATATCGCCGGAGGGCTAAAGGTCGAAGATCCTTCTATTGACCTTTCGGTTCTTTGCTCGTTGATCAGTTCATTTGAGGATATCCCGCTTCCACTTCATATCTGCTTTGCGGGGGAAGTAGGCCTGAGCGGCGAAATCAGGGCCGTAAGCAGAATCGAGCAGAGAATTGCTGAAGCGGAAAAATTGGGATTTGAAAAGATCTTTGTTTCAAAATACAATCATCCCTACAAAAAAGGCGTTCCTTCAATCCGACAGGCTGATCAGAAAAAAACGAATAATAAAGAGGCAAGCATAGAAATAGTTACAGTTGGAAAAGTGGAAGAAGTGTACCGCCTTCTTTTTTGAAATAGCATGCAAAGGGATAATCATCTGATTCAGCAATTGTTAAGAGCTGGGAACATTCGCCGGATTAGTGGAATGTGGAAAGCGGCAACATTCACCGTTTTTGGAATCAGATAAGAGCTTAGTTGACACTATGCAAATGAGTAAAACCTTTCTACTTATATTGTTAGCATGGATCTTTTTGGGAATTACCTGCAAAAAGGATTCATTCATTACAAGCCCACAGGCTCAGATCAATTTTTCCGTCGATACCCTCCAATTCGATACCGTTTTTACCAGTGTTGGTTCAATTACCCAATCTGTCAAAATCTTCAATCTAAACAATCAGAAGCTACTACTCTCGCAAATCAGCCTGATGGGGGGATCTAGTTCTGCCTTCAAAATTAACATTGATGGCGCTGCAGGTCCTTCTGCGAACAATATCGAAATCGACGCCAATGACAGCCTCTATATTTTTGTTTCAGTCTATGTGAATCCTACTGCGGCGAATCTCGCCTTCATATTACAAGATAGTATCCTGGTAGCCTTCAATGGCAATCAACAATATATTCAATTGCGCGCATGGGGTCAGAATGCTCATTTTCTGCAAAATCTAGTAATCACGGCCAATACGAGCTGGCCAAATGATCTTCCTTATGTCATCTTGGGTGGATTAGAAGTAGATACGAATGCCATTTTGACCATTCAGGAAGGGTGCAAAATCTATCTTCATGCCAATGCTGCTTTTCTTGTGGACGGAACTTTACAAACAATGGGTCAGAAATATGATAGTACCAGGATCTATTTTCAAGGAGATCGTTTGGATAATCCCTATAACAGTTTCCCAGGCAGCTGGCCGGGGATATATTTCAGTGGAACAAGCAAGGATAATGTCCTGACATTTACGGTGATCAAAAATGCCAATGAAGGAGTTGTGACTAACGGGTTATCAGTTGATGCCAACCCCAAACTGATATTGGATGAATGCATTCTCGATAATATTTATGACGCTGCCATACTTGCCACCCAAACCAGCATCCAGGCTCAAAATTGTCTGGTTACTAACAGTGGTAGGAATATCGTTCTAGGTGAAGGGGGTAATTATTCGTTTATACATTGCACAGTGGCCAGTTTCTCCAATGATTATATTTTTCACCAAAACCCGGTACTCAATGTAAGCAATTATGAGACCCTGGGAAATAATACCCTGGAAAGTGATCTGACGGCTAGTTTCATCAATTGCATTTTTTGGGGTGACGATGGTACGGTTACTGACGAGGTAATTGTTTCCCAATTAGGAAGTACAGTCTTCAATGTCGATTTTGAAAACTGCCTCTGGAAAATAACAAACCTGCCAATTGGAATCGACAGCTCCAATACGATTGCTAATCTGTACCCACAGTTTGACAGTGTAAATAATCAACAGAGATATTACGATTTTCATCTGCAGGCCTCCTCGCCTGCAATAAATCAGGGAATCAATACCGGCATCCCCTTTGACCTTGATGGTAATCCAAGGGCTGTTGGACTGCCTGACCTGGGTTGTTATGAATTTCAATAGGACCTCGCCTTTCGATAAATATAGGCTCCCCATTCATCATTTTCGACTTCGAGGCAACCATTTTTGTATGATCTTTGTAATAGATTGGTTTGTCACGTTATTGTATCTGATTTATCCATACAAATTAAAAAATTACCGTTATGCTAAGACTAGCTTTTCTTTCTTTGTTCCTTACGGGAGCTATGGGATTATATGATTTTAAAGTTCCTGGCCTTACTGGGGGTACTATTGATTTTTCCCAATTCAAGGGTAAGAAAGTCCTGATAGTGAATACCGCATCGAAATGCGGCAATACTCCCCAATACGCCAACCTGGAGAAATTGTATGAAAAATATAAAGACAAATTGGTGATTGTAGGTTTTCCTGCCAACAATTTTGGTCACCAGGAGCCGGGTTCAAATGGAGAGATTGAGGAATTTTGCAAAAAGAATTATGGTGTGAGTTTTCCAATGGCTGAAAAAGTCTCAGTAAAGGGTGACGATATTCATCCTTTATTCAAATGGCTGGTAGCAGAAGCTGCAAAAAAGGGATTTGATGATCCCATTAAGTGGAATTTCACTAAGTTTCTGCTGGATGAAAACGGCAATCTGATCACGGTCATCTTTAATAAGGTCGACCCGATGAGCGACGAGATCACGAAATATCTCAACTGAAAAATCGATCATTGTATTTCTAAGGGAGATGTTTGAACTATTCAGGCATCTCCCTTTATTTTTTATCTTCGCCCCTGATGTCGTTTAAGAATGTGATAGGACAAACAGCGGTCAAACAGCGATTAGTTGAATTATTAGAAAATAATCGTCTCGGCCATGCCTTATTATTTTTAGGAGCAGAAGGCAGCGGAGCACTTTCGTTAGCTCTTGCGTTCAGTCAATACATCGACTGTATTAAAAGGCAGTCCGGAAGTGAAGCTGATTCCTGTGGTACCTGCACGGCTTGTATCAAGTCCCAAAAATTCATTCACCCTGATATTCATTTTTCATATCCTGTAATCCCAAGAAAACCTGGGGATAAACCACTTAGCACTGATTATATAAGCGAATGGCGGGAATTTGTTACTCATAACCCTTATGGAAATGTATACGACTGGCTTCAATTTATAGGGGCAGAAAATAAACAGGGCAATATCACAGCCCACGAATGCAATGATATAATCAGGAAACTTAGTTTAAAAAGCTTTGAAAGCGAATATAAGATCCTGCTGATGTGGATGCCGGAATACTTGGGAAATGAAGGAAATAAATTGCTGAAACTGATTGAAGAACCTCCTCCAAACACTTTATTTCTGCTGATTGCCGAGAATGAAACCCTGATCCTCCCCACTATCCTTTCCCGGACCCAACTGATCAGGGTCCCCCGCCTTGAATCCAATGATATAGCCCAGGCATTAATAGAAAGGACAAAAATACCTTCAGAACAAGCTGGGCGTATTGCTTCCATTAGCGAGGGAAATTACCATGAAGCCCTACAGCTCACTGTACATGCGGAAGAAAATTGGCAGGAACTTCTCCGTGAATGGCTTAATGCAGCATTGAAGACCGGGCCTCTTGCCCAGGTCAAATGGATAGATGAAATGAGCAAATCAGGCAGGGAGAGGCAGAAGCAATTCCTCAGGTATTTTAACCACCTTCTCGAACAGGCTTTGCGGCTTGGTGTGATGGATCCTTCCGGAATTCATATACCGGACAATGAAAAGGATTTCGCTATCCGATTAAACAAAATAGCAGATATTTCCCAACAACAAGCAATTATTGAAGAATTGGATAAGGCCACATACTATATAGAGCGGAATGCTAATGCAAAGATGTTATTTCATGCCTTAACGATAAAATTGTATCATATCATTGCCCATAACCAAGTACCGGTGGTATATTAAGTCTTAAAAGGATGATTAAACACAGCATATGAGTTTTCCCAATATTATCGGCTCTTTCGGGGTCGCCCTCCTGCTCCTGGCTTTTTTCCTCAGCCTTTTCAAATTTATGACCCCTGAGAACAGGGTCTATATCGCTTTGAATATAATCGGAGCCGGGCTTTCCTGCTATGCCTCCGTCCTGATTCATTATCTCCCCTTTATCCTGCTTGAGGCCGTATGGTGCCTGGTGGCTCTTTTTGCTTTTGTTAAAAACACCAGCCGGTTATAGCTCTATCCTTTAATCCCGGATTTCCTTGTATATTTGTTTAAGGCTTAACATAGCCTGAGAAAAGTAGTTACCAGGGGGTCAGGTAAGTGAATAGTGACATGATAACCGCATTCAAAACCGTGAACTGAGTTATTTTGCAAAAGCATATTCAATATTGTGATTACTGCTCAAATTGGTATCAGAGCATTATAGTCATCACCTCAACCTTAATTATCAGTTTGTTTTCAGCAAACTAGGTTGATTTGAAAATGTGCGACGGCAGCCTATATGACCTAGCTGGGTTTTTGTGGAATGTTCAATTGCATTCTTAAGTTGCTCCCCTTGTCTTCTTTTCTTGATTTATCATCAATTCTTTATTGTTAATATTTATTATGGGATGTACTAACTGTGGCACTGCTAATGGTAAACCCTCTGGATGTAAAAGCAATGGAGGATGCTCTTCAGGCGGATGTAACCGGCTCAATGTCTTTGATTGGTTGTCCAACATGCCATTTAGTGATCCGGAAAGCGGATGCAGGATTGTTGAGGTCAGCTTTAATAACGGAAGCCGCAAAGATTTTTATAGGAATACTACAACCTATCTTTTTGAAAAAGGTGATACCATTACTGTGGAAGGCGTGAGCGGTTTTGACGTAGGTATGGTGACCTTAACAGGCGAAATAGTTCGGCTCCAGATGAAGAAAAAAGGAGTTGAAGAAAACAATCCGGATCTCAAGAGAATCATGCGCAAGGCGGGTGCAAAGGATATTGAGCTGCTTGAACAAAACAAATCAAGGGAAAAGGAGGCATTGGTCAGATCAAGGGCAATTTCAAGGCAATTGAAACTTGATATGAAAATGAGCGAGGTCGAGATTCAGGCAGATGGCCGAAAAGCCACTTTTTTCTATATTGCTGATGACAGGGTAGATTTTCGTGAACTTATCAAGCTTTTTGCTTCAGAATTCCGTCTAAAGGTAGAAATGAGGCAGATCGGGGCCCGTCAAGAAGCTGCGAAAGTCGGGGGAATTGGGAGTTGTGGCCGTGAACTCTGTTGCAGTACTTGGCTGAGTGATTTCAAATCAGTGAATACCACAGCTGCCCGATATCAAAATTTGTCCATCAATCAGAGTAAGTTAAGTGGTCAGTGCGGCCGATTGAAGTGTTGCCTGAATTATGAACTCGATACCTACCTGGATGCTCTTCAAAACTTTCCTGAGAATGCAGATACCCTTCAGGTTGCAAAAGGAACCGCGCTGCTTGTCAAAAAGGACATTTTCAGGAATTTGATGTGGTACGTTCTACCCGACAGCAGTAAGCAATTTCCTCTCACTATAGAAAGGGTGAAAAAGATCAAAAATTTAAATGCACAATCCGTCGTCCCAGAAGAGCTGGAGGCTATTGAGCTGAATACAGGCAAACCCAAAGAAGCAGAAGACGGTTTTGTCGATCTGGTTGGTCAGATCAGCCTGAAAACCTTGGAAAAAGCAGAGCGCAAAAAAAAGCAAAACGAACCAAGGCGTCCGCAAAATCATCCACGAAACCGCAGAAGATAGATGAAGTTGTTTTTCAAGCGAATGCTTTGGATTTCAGCTATTATATTATTTATATGGCTGGTATTGGCGCAGAGTTGCCTAACCATGCGAAAGACGGATAAGGTTGCTAAAGAGGAATTTTTCAAGGATGGCATATTATTGAAGACAGGCAATATTATAGTGGAAGGAAGACATATTCATTATGTTTTGACTGGTAATGATGAACTTCCAACCTTATTTTTCGTCCACGGGACACCTGGAAGTTGGGACGCCTTTGAAAATTATTTGAAAGACAAAAACCTGCTACAGCGTTACCGCATGGTTTCTATTGACCGGCCTGGTTTTGGATTCAGCGATTATGGCAAGCCTGAGCACTTAGCAAGGCAATCAGAACTGATCAGCCCACTGTTCACAGCCCTCAACAATCATCATCCCATGTTTATCGCAGGCCATTCTTTAGGAGGGCCCATGGTTATCAAATTAGCAGCTGATAATCCCGGGGTTTTCTCTGGAATCGTAATCATTTCAGGTTCAATCGACCCTGCAGAAGAGAAACCTGAAAAATGGCGCCCGGTATTATTTAATACTCCCCTCAATTATTTTGTTCCCGGCGCGATGCGACCATCCAATAAGGAATTATGGTATTTAAAAAAGGATTTAGTCGATCTCAAAGCGGATTTCCGGAAAATTGAATGTCCTGTTTATTTTATTCATGGAGCCAGCGATACCTGGGTACCACCTGCAAATGTGGCCTATGGAATGAAATTATTAGTGAATTCCAGCCATTTAGAGCAACAAATGCTTCCTGGAGCCAATCATTTTATCCCTTGGACCCGTTTCAACGAAATCAAAAAGCTATTGTTAAATTTATATTGACAAAATCATAAGCAGCAACTGGTGCATGCTATATTGGCGCCCATTTCGTAAATTGCAAACTTTAAAACTCTAATTATATGGCACTCTTTAGATCTGGTAATCCCGCCCTTAGCGAGAAAACATTTCAGAACACGATGACTGATACAGGTTCAGAAGTTATGACTGAAAGGGGAACCATGAATAAATTTTTTTTCCTTTTTCTTATGGTTATGGCTTCCGCTTCATTTACCTGGAAGGCATTTTATGAAGGTAAGGATGTAACGGGATGGATATGGGGGTCACTCATAGGTGGTATGATACTTGCTTTTATCATCGTTTTCAAAAAGGAATGGTCACCCTACCTAGCTCCAGCCTATGGTCTTCTTGAAGGTGTACTTTTAGGTGGTATTTCCGCCGTATATAATAATGCTTTTGCAAAGACCGCTCCGGGGATCGTTACCCAGGCAGTTCTACTGACCTTTGGCGTGGTTATAGCCATGTACGCGCTTTACCGTTTTCGGATCATCAAAGTCACGGAGAAACTAAAATCAGTGATTATTGTAGCCACTGGTGGCATTTTTGTATTTTATTTACTTGCTATGGTATTGAGTTGGTTCAGAATTGATGTCGCATTGATTCACCAGGGATCAAGCCTTGGCATCATCTTTTCTCTGGTTGTGGTCACTGTGGCTGCTTTAAATCTGCTTCTGGATTTTGATATGATCGATCAGGGTTCAAAAATGGGCGCCCCAAAATATATGGAATGGTATGGAGCATTTGGATTGTTGGTCACCATTGTCTGGCTATACCTCGAGATTCTTCGCTTACTCTCGAAATTGGCAAGCCGAAAATAAAATTCAAAACTTCTTATTAAAAAGCCCTTCGACGGATGGTCAGAAGGGCTTTTGTTTGCATATCCTCCAGAAGATATTGCCTAGTAGTTATCGCCGCTGAGCAAATTTCCTATGCCACCAAAAAGGTTGCCTTCTTCTCTTCTGTGACCCAACTGAGGGCTATATTGGATAATTCGGCTGGCCAATCGGCTGATGGGCAAAGACTGCAACCAAATTTTCCCCGGTCCTCTTAGAGCTGCAAAGAACAGACCATCACCACCAAACATCCAGTTCTTGATTCCACTGACGAATTCAATATCAAAATCAACTGTAGGCGTGTAAGCAACGATGCAGCCTGCATCCACCTTAAGTAATTCGCCTGCCTGCAGTTCTTTTTCAACAATATAACCACCGGCGTGGACAAATGCCATGCCATCCCCGTCCAACTTCTCCATAATAAAACCTTCACCACCAAATATGCCGGTACCTAACTTCCTCTGAAAAGAAATTCCAATACTGACCCCTTTTGCAGCACATAAAAAAGCATCCTTTTGTGCAATGATTGTACCTCCGAGCAGTTGCAGGTCCATTGGAATTATCTTTCCGGTATAGGGCGCGGCAAAACTCACTTTTTTCTTTCCATGGCCAATATTAGTAAAAGCCGTCATGAACATGTTTTCTCCTACCAAAACCCTCTTTCCCGCATTCAGCAATTGACCCAGTAAACCACTTTGCTGCCGTTGTGAGGATCCATCTCCGAAAATGGTTTGCATTTCTATCCCGTCCTCCATCATCATAAAAGCCCCGGGTTCGCCAATGACTGTTTCATTAGGATCTAGTTCGATTTCTATAAACTGTAATTCTTCCCCATAGATCTTGTAGTCTATGTCTTGATTATTTCTCATCTTAAAAAATTTCACAATGATAATCAGAACCAGCTTCCGATCCAGGCTTCCCCAACTTTGCTCCCTAGTTTTCTCCTTCTTCTCCCAGCTTCAATAGCGTGCCGGATCATCGTCCAAAACATCAGAAATATAAAAATAAAAGTAAGCGGAGGGATCCCCAGGAAGGAAATCCACTTTCCTCCATACATTCGCCGCATTGGTCTCCTCAAGCGCTCTGCAATCAGGTACATGCTGGGAACCATGAATAAGGTCATGAAGAAGGCAAATGCCAACCCGAATATAATTGTCCATGATAAAGGTTTCCAGAATACTGCACTGTCGCCCCCAAAAAAGATATGCGGATTTAATTCGGAGAAGAGCGTAACAAAATTAATATTAAATCCGACAGCCAGCGGAATCAGGGCTAGGATGGCTGCCAAAGCCGTCAACAATACTGGAATGATACGGGTCTTCCCGGCTTCTATCACTGCTTCTCTTGTCCTCATGCCTCTTGCGCGAAGTTCATCGGAAAACTCGATCACCAGAATTCCATTCTTGACTACAATACCTGCTAAACCCACAATTCCCAAACCGGTCATCACGACTGATACCTGCATTTTTGTAATTGCAAACCCAAGCATAACTCCGATCACACTGAACAGGATTTCATTTAATATGATTACTGATTTGCTGACTGAATTAAATTGGAGAACCAAAATGAGCAGGATAAATATTAATGCAAGAACCAAGGCTTTAAAAAGGAAGGCACCCGTCTCTGCTTGCTGTGCACCTTCTCCAGTCTGGGTTATGCTGACGTCATCCGGTTTCTTTTTGAAATCTGCAATATGCTGTGCCAGTACCTGGTTGACTGCTGTGGGTGTATACCCTTGTGTGGTCAGCACATTGGAACGAAGGGTGATCACCCTTTTCTGATTTTTTCTTTTCACACTACCTAGTGTGCTGGTATAGTCTATTTTAATAAGAGAGCTGATCGGAATATTCTTGATCGCTCCGCCACTGGCGATGTCTCTAAAGGTTATATTCATATTCAGCAGGTCAACAATATTCTTTCGCAATTCTCCCTGGTTCCTAAGCTGAATTTTGTATTCATCCTTTCCTTCCTTGATTTTTGATACCTCTCTTCCAAATAAAGCAGTCCTTATCTGCTGGCCAATCTGCGAGGAACTGACACCCTCAATCATGGCCCTTTGGCGATCGACGGTTAATGTTATTTCAGGATTGGTCAGATCGATATCCATTTTTAGTTCCTCAACACCCGGAGTTTGTATTGAGTCTAAATAATTCTTAAGAGCTACAGCGGTCTTGATCAGATCATCAAAATCCTCACTGGCTATTTCGATATTTACCGGTGGATCAGTTGGAGGACCATTCTGTTCCTGGTCGACTGAAATTTCGGCCCCCGGAACACCCCTGATCACATGACGAATAGAATCTAAATACGGAGCCGTGGATATTCCATGCCGCTTGGCAAATTCAACGAAGGAAACCTGTATCCTCCCCAGTTCACTCCTGGTGCTCCGATCTCCACTCGTGGGATCGCTGGCGCCAATCGCTACGTTGCTGATCACGCTTTCGACCACCGGGTTCTTTTTCCCTTTCTCTACATCAATTCCCAAAACATTATATACGCGCCCTTCCAATGTCCTTGTGACCGAATCTGTATAATCTACCGAAGTGCCGACTGGTAATTTCAGGTAGACATAAATCTGATTAGGATCGCCTTTCGGAAAAAATACAACCTGCACATTTCGGGCACCAAAGAAAAATATAGAAAAAATAAGCAAAAGAAAAGTGCTCAGCAGTAAGTAGGCTGGCCGCCAGCCTTTCAACGCCCATCTCAACAGCCTTTCGTAACTACGCATGATGGATGGCAGGAACTTGTTCTGGAAACCATGGATCAGGCTATCGAGTAAGAACTTATTCAGTAGTGCCAGTATTACTAGGAATAAAAGCAGGTTACCTAAAAAAGTGACATGTGCCAGGTCCAGTATAACTCCCAGGCTGACTGCAATCCAGAAGCCGGGGGTCTTGAATATGCTGAACTTGGAAGCCTTGCCTTCTTCCGGATGATTCATGAAATCAACCGCAAATACCGGATTCATAATAAAAGCGACGATCAGCGATGCCGTCAGTGTAAAAATCAGCATGGCCGGAAGATATATCATGAATTTTCCAATGATTCCAGGCCAGAACAAAAGAGGGAAGAAAGGCGCCAGTGTAGTCAGTGTACCGGCAAATACGGGTATGAAAACCTCCCCTGCTGCCATCATCGCAGAGCGGGGAGCATCGATCCTTCCTTTCCCTTGCGTAAAGATACGATGGGTGTTTTCAATCACGACGATTGCATCATCTACGATGATACCCAAACCGAACAATAAGGCAAAAAGTACAATAAAATTCAGAGTGACATGGCCACCGATAATCAGATCCGCGACAGGAAGGAAAACAAAAGCCACAAACATGCTCAGGGGTACCGATAAGGCAACGAAAAATGCATTAACGACACCCATGAAGAACATCAGTATGATGAGTACCAGCACAAAACCGATCACTATAGAATTGACCAGGTCATTGAATGATGTTCTGGTCAGTGTACTGCTATCCCCAGTAATGACAATATGCAGATCCTTAGGCAAAGTCAATTGCATATCCGCCACTGTTTTCTTCACATCATCGGAAGTTTGAATCAGGTTTTCACCGGAACGCTTGATGATATTCAATGTGACCACATTCTTACCATCTAGCCGGGCGTAACTTTCCCGGTCTTTTATCGTATCCTTGATCGTGGCAATATCTTTTAAATAAACAGCCCCTCCGCCGTTCGGGCTCCGGATGATGATTTGAGAAATATCTGAAGCAGTATGAAACTGCCCTTTTAATTGCAGGTTCCGTTTCATGTTTCCCACATCCAGTAATCCTCCCGATATATCCAGGTTCTCTCCTTTTACGGCATTGGCGATGTCGTCAAAAGTGATATTGGCACTCTGCATCCGGTATGTGTTGACATTGATTTGGAATTCCCTTTCAGGCGCCCCAACAATATCTACCCGGTTGAGTTCGGGAAGATCTTCCAGTTTGTCCTTCATATCGTCGGCAAACTTTTTAAGCCGTTGCTGGTCATAGTCGCCGCTGATATTTACGTACATGATTGGCTGATCAGAAAGATTGACCTCAACGGCCGTGGGCTCCTGCGTAAGATCCGTTGGCAGATCCTGCTTGGCCTTATCAATCGCATCTTTCACTTTCTGCAGGGCAACATCAGTCTTAACATCCGTTTCAAACTCTACGATGATTGCCGAATAATCCTGTTGGGAGGTGCTCGTAAACTTATTGATTTTGGCCCCCGTAATACTCTTGATTTGTTTTTCGATGGGACGGGTAACCAAATTTTCCATGTCCTTAGGAGAATTTCCCACGTAGGTAGTGGACACATAAATCGTTGGGATTACAATATCCGGGAATTGCTCTTTAGGTAGTGTAACAAATTGGAAAACTCCCCAGCCACTCACTATCAGCATGAGCAGGTAGATGGCAGTCTTGTTCTTTATACTCCAGGTGGTAGGCTGGAAGTGTTTGAATTTATCTGTATAATTTTCTAAAGCGCTCATGGTTTGGTTTTGAAAATGGTGAGAGAATTCCCCTTTCTTTCTACTGGGTAGTGATCAATTGTCCGTCATACAATCCTTGAAAACCATCTGTGATCAACTGGTCTCCAGTTTTCAAGCCGCTTTTAACTTCAATCCGGTCATTGTATAACTGGCCGATTGTTACCGATTTTTTGCGGGTCACCATTTTCCCATTCTCAGATTCCCCGACAAGGACGTATTTCCCCTTTTCATCAGTTTGTAAAGTATTCACTGGAATTGTTATAGCATTCGAAGCCGTATAATCCTGAAGTTTGACGATAGCGATTTGGTTGGCCCGAATATCTTTATCATTAGGAATCTTAACTTCTACATAAAAACTCCGGCTTCCGGTATTGATTACTTTACCGGTCACACGAACCACTCCAGTGATGATTTTATGATTGAGTTCCGGAAAATCAATCTTTACTGGAGTTCCGACTCTGACCCTTTCCTGGTATACTTCAGGTACCTGGACTACTACTTTCAAATTGTCAGTGTTCACAAGACGGAGTTGACTGGCACCAGAAAAAATCTCTCCCACTTTAATGGTAACATCGTCCACTACACCGCTGATATCGGCGTATATGTTTGTAAAGTCCAGCTGTTCCTTTAAAACTTTAATTTGATTTTCGGCCATGTCCACATTATTTTTTGCCGTGATCATGTCCACTTCCGTACCAATTTTTTGGTCCCAGAGATTTTTCCGGCGCTGGTACAAGTCCTTTGCATACGCCAATTGAGTCTGCTCACTTAATAGTTGCTGTTGCTGTACAGCGTCATCTAATTTAATTAAGAGCTGTCCTTTCTTAACCGGATCTCCCTTTTTGACATACACGGCCCTTGCTACTCCTGGGTTACCATGAGGAGCAATATTCGAGGTGTTTTGTGCGTCTACATTACCCTGCAAATCAATAAAGTGAGTAAAAGACACAGGCTCAATAGGAGTCAAGGTCACCAACTTTGCTTTTTCAGCCGTGGCGGCAGAAGGATCAGATTTCAGGATGTCTGCCTCAAGGCTCACGATCTCTTTACTAAGTTTATCCTGCTGATTTTTCAGGTCCTTCAACTGAGCTTTCTTACCCTCAAGTGAATCATTTTTTTCTACTGTGCCGCTTCCGCAGGACGCGAGGAAAAGAGAAGCGCCAATCAAAACAATGACCATTATCTTTTGCATATCAGTAATTTTAGATTTTTTCATCAGGTTAGTTTGATTATAATTTACCAATGGAATTTTGATAGTCGACTTTTGCAATAACTGCATTATACAAAGCATTTATATAATTATTTTGTGCTTGGGTCAGATCTGATTGCGCAGCTGTGATCTCCGTGTTGGAGCCCAATCCCTGCTCAAATTTTTTGCGTGTCTGCTCATATACATTTTCGGCCAGATCCATATTCTTCTTTTCATAATCCAACGTAGCCATGGAGGCCGCGAATTTCAGCTCGGCTTGCTTAACGTCATTATCAATGCTTATTTTCAGTGCCTCCATATTGTTTTTCGTTTGCTCAAGGGTGTATTTTGCTTTTTGAATATTGGCGTCCTTATAAAATCCATCGAAAATCGGGACATTAATAGTTAAACCGACATAGGAGGAAGGGAACCAAACATTCCGTTTTATAAGGTCCAAAGTCGCTCCATAATAATTCTGGTTATAGTTCGCTGTAAAAGATGCGGTGGGGATATACATTTTTCGATACCGCTTAATATCATAGGCATTTAATGACTGGTTAATTTCCAATAACTGATAATCGCGGCGGTCCGTATATTGATAGGTATCTCCCACGGCAGAATTTCGGATCATATCATAGGTAAGCGTATCGGTGAGTATAAGGGAGTCCTTAATAGGCATTCCCAGCAACATCTTCAAGCCCAAGTATCCATTATCAATATTATAATTCGTTTGTATTTTCTCAGATTCGAAGTTGGCCAATTGCACCGTGGCCTTATCCACGTCCAATTTTTCGGAAAACCCGTTTTTGAACATCTCCGAAGTATTGTGCAGCAATTCCTTTGCTTTTGCGATATTGGCGTCAATGAGTTCGGTTTGCGTCCGGCTCAGCAGGAGTTGATAATAAACTTTATAAATATTTACCCGCAAGCTTTGCTCAGTAATCTCCTGGGATTTGCGGTAATAATCCAAAGAAGCTTGCCTTGCCTGCAAACCAACTAACACCTGGCCGTCGAAAAGTACTTGTTTCAAAGTCAATCCTCCAGCCGAGGCGTATTGCGTCTGAAACTGCAGTGGTATAAACCCAGGTTGGGGGGGATTTAGAAAAGCCCCAGGAACCGGAGTAATTGGAATCTGTAAAAAATCAGTAACGGTGGCAGATCCGGTGATTTGAGGAAAGGCGCCGGAAGTGACAGCCCGGTTACTTTGCTCCTGAATTTTGTAATCCAAAAGCGCATTTTTCACCTTTGAGCTGTTCTTGCTGCCATAATCAATTGCTTCCTTCAGCGTGAATTGATGGATTTGGGCAGTTGGTGGAGATTGCTGAGCGGCTGCCTTAACAAAGAGCAGCAATAAAACAACCGGGATCAACAGGCTCACTTTGCTATACCTTCTGTTCATGGGACAATAGTTTAATTCTTTCGGTGGAATATTTTTCAATGAGTTTTTTACCTTTTATGGTGGTAATGCCGTGAAGGAAAAGGATAGCTAATTCATAACATACTTCTGAAACACGGTATCGACTATGAGGGAAAATATCAGGGTTGAAAGCCATAAAAGCTGATTCAATCCTATGTCTGGATACAATATCAGCATTCAATTCCGGTCGATAGAGCTCCTCCATTAAACCCCGGGTCAGGTTTTCCCTGCACGCCTGATACATGAACTGATTGATGTGATCCCTGTATTTTTTGTGAGACTTGGGATGATGCTTCTCCAAGTCATACATAATCAATGGATTCATTGATTTCAACATTTCGGCCATTTCTTCAACAGCAATAAAAACCTCATGGACTGCATTTTCGGAGGATTTTCTAAATCGAACTGATTTGAGTTCGTTCCTTTTTATTTCTTGATCCACTACCCCCTCCACCAGTTCGTCTTTATCAGTAAAGAACTGGTAAATGGTCTTTTTGGAAATCCCAAGCTGACCCGCGATTTCGTCCATCGTAATGGAACGAATACCATAACGCATAAAAAGGTCAGTGGCTTTTTCGAGTATTCTGTCTTTTGCTTCCATATTCATCAAATCTGGCACAAAACTACGGAAACTTTTTGTGTAACCAAAGTTTCCATTAAAAAAAATTAATTTTGATTATTAAAACCCAATACATGAGTCCCCGATTCCGGCCAAGAAGGATTTTTCAGTATTTTCTGCAGGGTCTCATCATCCTGGCACCCATATCCATTACTATTTGGACAGTTTATTCTCTTTTTACATGGATTGATGGTTGGCTGCCCAACCTGATACATAGCCTTTTCCCAAAATTATTGGGCAAGGACAATTTGGGCAATCCTGCCCGGTATCCTGGATTAGGATTTGTTCTAGTCATCGGAATCGTGTTGTTGGTAGGATATGTTTCCTCCTCATTTATTGTAAGTCGGCTGGTAGATCTCTTTGACAATATCCTTGAAAAGACCCCAGGTATTAAAATCATTTATTCCACGATAAAGGATTTTTTTGAGGCATTTGCAGGCAATAAAAGGAAATTTGACAAAGCTGTATTGGCGAGTGTGGATGCTGAGGATGTGTGGAGGGTCGGTTTTATAACGCAAGAGGAATTAGATGAATTTGGACTTAAGGATTATGTGGCTGTTTATATTCCACAAGCATATACTTTTGCTGGACATTTATTCTTCATAAAAAAAGACAGGGTGCGCATATTAACCGATATAAGTTCGGCAGATGCAATGAAATTTGCTATTTCAGGTGGAGTGACTGAAATAGAGGAAACCGCCTAAGTATGTATATTTGCACCTCTTTATTCTCTAAAACATGCCATCTGTGGTTCACAATTTTAATGCAGGGCCGGCGATATTGCCAAAAATAGTACTTGAGCAAGCTAGTCAGGCAATTCTTGACTTTAATCACACAGGTTTATCTATACTTGAAATTGGGCACCGGACTTCTCATATTGAGGGCATCGTTACTGAAGCCTCCTCTTTGGCTAAAGAGTTAATGTTCCTGGAAAAGGATAGAGAGGTATTGTTTCTGCATGGAGGAGCGACAACTCAATTTTTCCAGGTACCTATGAACCTATTAAATGAAGAGGATACTGCTGGCTATTTGGATTGCGGCGTTTGGGGGACAAAGGCCATAAAAGATGCAAAACTATTCGGACATGTGGAGGTAGTAGCTTCCTCAAAGGATAAAAATTATACCTATATTCCAAAAAAACTCAATATTCCTTCAGCTGCCACTTATTTACATTTTACTACGAATAATACGATTGAGGGAACCCAAATGCATTTTTTCCCGAAAACCAACATTCCTCTTGTAGCAGATATGAGTAGTGATATCCTGAGCCGGGTAATCGATTTTAACCAGTTCAGTCTGATCTATGCCGGTGCCCAAAAAAATATGGGTGCTGCAGGCGTCAATATGGTTATTCTTAAGAAAGATATTCTGGGTAAAGTAAAACGCAAGCTACCGGGCATATTGGACTACCGGCAGCACATAGAGGCATCATCCATGGTGAATACTCCTCCGGTCTTTGCCATTTATGTATGTCTGCTAACACTGCGTTGGCTGAAAAACCAAGGTGGGGTAGCTGCTATTGAAAAAATAAATGAGCAAAAATCAAAGTTGCTTTATGAAACCTTGGATAGCCTTCCCATTTTCCATCCCACTGTTGCAAAAGAAGATCGCAGTCACATGAATGTGGTTTTTACAATAAATGACCCCAAGCTGGAAAATGAATTTCTTGCATCCTGCAAAGAAAGCAACATGGTCGGTATTAAAGGACATAGAAGCGTGGGCGGATTCAGGATCTCTCTTTATAACGCGCTTCCTTTGGAAAGCGTTAAGGAGGTAACAGATCTGATGAAGGAATTTGCAAAGAAAAAAATCTGATGGGAAATGGCAATAATCGCTCCATTTAAGGCTTTGAGGCCAGAGTCCGGTTTGGCAAAAAGGCTAGCTTCACGTCCATACGACGTATTGGATAGTGCTGAAGCCAAATTGGAAGCAGCCGGCAATCCTGTGTCCTTTCTACATATCACCAAATCAGAAATTGATCTTCCGGAAGGGGTGGATGTCCATAGTCAATTGGTATATGATAAAGCAAAAGAAAATTTAGATGATTTCATTATGGACGGGATTATTTTCAGAGATGAAAAACCATGTTTTTATATTTACCAATTGATCATGCCGGATCCTCATCACAAAGAAAAGGAAATGAGCCAAACCGGCCTGGTATGCGTCAGCTCACTGGCTGACTATGACCAGGGCATTATAAAAAAGCATGAACTTACCCGTCCAGATAAAGAAAACGACCGGATTAATCACATTAAATCCACGGGCGCTCAAACGGGGAATGTCTTTCTTGCATATCCATCTCACCAAAGAATTCATCAAACAGTTGAAGATTGGAAAGCGAGTCATCACCCCGTGTATGATTTTATAGCCAATGACGAAGTCAGACATATTTTTTGGATTGTTGACGACAAGGCTACATTGAATCGTATCACCGGATGGTTCGCCGGTGATATCCCCAGCACCTATATTGCGGACGGACATCATCGCGCCGCCTCAGCGGCCAAGGTTAGACAACTTATCGGAAGTGAAAACGGTGGAAGCGCTGGATATTTTCTGACTACCTTATTTCCTTCTGATCAATTGCACATTTTGGAATATAACCGAGTTGTAAAAGACCTTAATGGGATGACTTCGGAAGCATTCCTGAAAGCCCTGGAAGAAAATTTTCTGATCGAAATAAAAAACGGGCCATTTTCTCCACAACAGCCTCATGAATTTGGAATGTATCTTAATCAGTATTGGTACCGGTTGAATTCCAAAGAAGGTAGCTTTGGAGATGATCCCATCGGCGTTTTGGATGTCACCATCCTTCAAAATAATATACTAACTCCGCTCCTCTCGATCAAAGATCAGAGAACAGATAAAAGAATTGATTTTGTTGGTGGAATCCGTGGTCTTGCTGAACTGGAAAAAAGGGTCAATTCCGGCGAAATGCAAGTAGCCTTTAGCCTTTTTCCAGTCTCCATTCAGCAGCTATTCAGTATCGCCGACAGTGGCCAACTGATGCCTCCGAAAAGCACCTGGTTTGAACCCAAACTAAGGGACGGACTCGCCACACATTTGTTAAAAGCCTGAATGGTATCCGGCCTATGGCCGCCTGCAAACAGAAAGCTTTATCTTTGAAAGTTATGAGACAAATAGTTTTTATAATTGGGATGTACTGGCTTTGGGTTCCTTCCTTGTTTGCCCAGCAACAGGATTCCAATAGCTTAAGGGAAACTGCCAGGGCATATCAACAACAAGGTGATTTTCCCAATGCAATTGTTGTCCTGAACAGGGCATTACAACAAAATCCAGATAACCTTGAAGTGCTCAAGGACCTGGCATTTACCTACTACCTCCAAAAAGATTACAGCAAGGGATTGGAAACAGTAAAACCCTTACTCGAACGCAAAGATGCAGACATAGCCTGCTATCAAATTACTGGCCTTATTTATAAAGCCATTGAAGAAAAAAAGGAATGTGAAAAAATGTATAAACAAGGCATCAAACGCTTTCCGGAAAGTGGAGAATTATATAATGAATACGGCGAAATGTTATGGGCCAAACAGGATATGGATGCCATTAAACAATGGGAAAAAGGGATTGAGGTTGATCCGAATTACTCTTCAAATTATTACAACGCCTGTAAATTCTACTATTTTACATTTGAAAAAGTGTGGAATCTTCTCTATGGCGAAATCTTTGTCAACCTTGAAAGCTACAGTAAACGTACGCCGGAGATCAAGAACATCCTGGCTGAAAGTTACAAAAAACTATTTTCAGACGTTAATCTCCAAAAAAATCAAAATACCAAAAATCCTTTCGTACTTGCCTATCTCACAGAGCTCAATAAACAGTCTTCAATGGTCTCACAAGGTATTACTGTGGAATCGCTGGGTACTTTAAGGAGTAAGTTCATTGTAGATTGGTTTACCAACAATGCAACCAAATTTCCGTTTCGTCTTTTTGACTACCAACAGCAATTGTTGAAAGAAGGAATGTTCGATGCCTACAACCAGTGGATATTCGGCGCAGCTCAAAACCTTCCAGCCTTTCAGGCCTGGACTTCTGCGCACGCTGACGAGTACAACCGGTTTATTAATTTTCAAAAAGGGAGAGTGCTTAAAATACCAACAGGTCAATATTATCACGCATTGGCAATTAAGTGAAAGTAAAAAAATGGGCAATGACTGAACCTACACGATTGTTTGATTGCATACCCTATCATTTGGAGAGAACCCCCATCCCTGATATGCTGGCAGCCAAAGTAGATGGCAAATGGATAAAGTACAGCACTGAAGATGTCTCATCGATTGTCAATAAGTTAAGTGCTGGATTACTCAAACTGGGTATCGGATGCGGCGACATGAGCGAAGAGAAACGCGATAAGGTTGCCGTTTTATCAAAGAATCGTCCAGAATGGATCATTTTGGATATTGCAGTTCAGCAGATAGGCGCAGTACTGACCCCAATCTATCCCACCATCACCGTTACTGAGCTAAGTTTCATTTTGAATGATGCACAGGTAAAGGCCATCTTTGTAAATGATGAAGAGTTATTCCATAAAGTGTTAAGCATTAGAAACTCCATTCCTGGGCTCCTTGAAGTTTATACATTTGAACACGTGGTCAACGCATCTCATTGGAAGGAGTTATTAGTAGAAACAGATGATCAGATCATTGGCCAGATTAATTCAATTTCCTCAAAAATTAAGCATGATGACCTCGCCACCATTATATATACCTCAGGAACGACAGGTACGCCCAAAGGAGTGATGCTTTCCCACCGCAATATCCTCAGCAATATTATGGCTTCGTTAAAATGCTTCCCTCCCGGACAACTCCGGGCATTAAGTTTTCTGCCGCTGAACCATATTTTGGAGCGAATGGTCAACTATCTATATTTATTCAGAGGTACATCCATTTATTATGCTGAAAGCATGGATACCATAGGCGATAACCTAAAGGAAGTAAAACCGCATATTTTTATTGCTGTTCCACGTATATTGGAAAAAGTATATGACCGGATTATGCAGAAAGGAACAGAGCTTACAGGAATAAAGAAAAAGTTGTTTTATTGGGCACATGGTCTGGCTGAAAAATTTGATATCAATCAACCACTAAGCCCCGGCTATCAGCTACAATTATCCCTAGCTAACAAAATCATCTTTAATAAATGGAGGGAAGCACTCGGAAATAATATTTTATGTGTAGTCTGTGGAGGAGCTGCCTGCCAGGTCAGGTTAATCCGGATTTTTACTGCAGCCAAAATCCCCATTATGGAAGGATACGGCCTGACAGAGACTTCACCAGTAATCAGTGTTAACAGATATGAAGTTAAGGACAGGAAAATCGGTTCGGTAGGTCCTCTGATCGATGATGTATCGGTAAAAATTGCCGAAGATGGAGAAATTCTGACAAAGGGGCCGAATGTCATGATGGGTTACTACAAACATCCTGAGCTTACGGCAGAATCGATTATTGACGGATGGTTTCATACTGGAGACATCGGTATGATGACAGATGGGAGATTCCTAAAGATTACAGACAGGAAAAAAGAATTATTTAAAACCAGCGGAGGTAAGTACGTTGCTCCGCTTCCCATAGAAAGCAAATTGAAGGAATCAATGCTCATAGAGCAGGCACTGGTGGTGGGTCCTGAAAGGAAATTTGTCGGAGCCTTGATAGTTCCGTCATTTTCCAATTTAAAGGACTGGTGCAAGAAAAATGGAATTCCATTTACATCCAATGAAGAAGTGATCAAAAATCCAAAGGTGATCGGGATGTACAAAGAACTGATTGAAGGTTTTAATAAATATTTTAATCATACTGAGCAGGTAAGAAGATTTGAGCTGCTTCCGGTAGATTGGAGTGTTGAAACAGGCGAAATGACTCCTAAACTCAGCCTTAAACGTAAAGTAATAACAGAAAAATTTAGGGATTCCATACAGAAAATCTATTCTGAAACCTGATCTATTGGTGTTTCGCAGGCATCAGATCATCCGTTTGATCAGCTTTCCTAAGGTTTTTAATCCTTCTTCTATTTCCCTGCTCCACGGCTTGGCATAGCTAATACGCAAGCAATTATCAAACTGACCCTGAGTTGAAAAAATTTGACCTGGGGCAATGGATATCTGATGTCTGAGGGCATCCTGATAGACCCGGTATGAGTTTACCTGCTGATTTAGTTCTAGCCATAAAACAAATCCACCCTGAGGTCTTGATATTTTCGTGTCTGCTGGAAAATATTGAATAATACCCTGGATATACCTGAGACACTGAGTGTGCAAGGCTTTCCTTAGTTTCTTAAGATGATATTCATACCTTCCGATACTGAGAAAATGTGCGGTGGCCACCTGTGTAATTGTCGGGCTTGTAAATGTATGGGTCTGCTTTAGACGGATTACTTTATCAATGAATTTTCCTGGCATAGTCCATCCAATGCGATATCCAGGTGCTAAGGATTTGGATAATGAGCTGCAATATAATACCCATCCGTCTTTATCAAAGGATTTACAGGTTTTAGGACGGTGGCGTCCAAAAAACAATTCTCCATAAATATCATCTTCGATTAAAGGGATATGGTTTGTTGTAATCAATTCTACCAAGGCTTTCTTTTTTTCATCCGGAATACAACTCCCCAGTGGGTTATTAAAACTCGGAACAAATAAGCAAGCCTTGATTGAAAATCTTTTTATGGATTTGGCCAGATGGTCGAGGTCGACACCTGTAACTGGATCTGTAGGTATCTCAACCACCTTTAGCCCCAGGCTTTCGATTAATTGAAAAATGCCAAAATAGGTGGGGCTTTCTATTGCTATTGTGTCCCCCGCCTTGGTAACGGCTCTCAAACATATTGACAAGCCTTCCATACAACCACAAGTTATCACGATTTCATCTTCTGAAAACTTTCCTCCCCAATTGAAAGCCAGTATCGCAAGTTGTTTTCTCAAATCAGGATTCCCTTGAATTTGTTCGTAGTTGATACAGTGGCTTTCAGATTTTCGCAAAGCGTGAACAATTGCTTTGTTTAATTTGGCCGCAGGTAATAATTCCAAAGGAGGCGCTATGATGGAAAAATTAAGGCCATCTCCACTACTCATTTTTTTAAATACGGTACGGATCATTTCTTCCACACTTACATTGTTTTCCACTGCCTCTGGCTTAGATGTCTCGGGTAATTGAGGAAATCGGCGGAAATTGAACCTCACATAATATCCTGATTTGGGCCTAGCCTCAATCAATCCCTTACCTTCCAAGTGGTAATAGGCCTGAAAGGCAGTACCGGTGCTGATTCCGTACTCCTCACTCAACATCCTCACCGAAGGAAGTTTGTCTCCGATTTTTAACAATTCTTCTCCAATCATTCTTTCAATACCATCAGCGACCTGTAGGTACAGGTGATCTTCGGGTGCATTTCTTTCGACTGCCATAATAATCTGATATAGTCAAAAATAATAAATCTGCATCTGTTTTCAATCAAGATTTATTGGCAAATTTGTATCAGAACCATAAAGATCACAAGAACCGGGTTTCCCGGAAAAGGAAAATCCACAAATTTGCAGGATATGAAAACCCTTGGACTCATTGGTGGAACAAGCTGGGTATCGACTCTTGAGTATTATCGCATGATCAACCAATCTATTAATGAAAAAATGGGTGGAATGTTTTCTGGCAAAATATTACTCTATTCCGTAAACCATGAAGAATTTATCGCCGATGCGGAAACGGATTGGGATGAAGTATCGGAGAAATTGTCGTCAATTGCCAAAATGCTTGAGCACGCAGGAGCCGACTGTCTCTTGATTTGTGCAAATACAATGCATATGGCTGCGGATTACATCCGGGGTCAGATCAAAATTCCCCTGATTCATATAAGTGAAGAAACTGCCAAAAAAGTTAAGCAGCAACACTTAAATAAAGTGGGACTGATTGGCACTCAAACCACCATGGAGTACCCGTTTTTTAAAAAAGTGCTCTCCGACTTTGGAATTGATACCCTTATCCCAGTTAAAGAAGACAGGGAATATATTCAATCCACCATATTTTCGGAATTGAGCAAAGGAATTTTCAGGAAGGAAACAAAAGAAGGTTATAAAGACATCCTCAACCGCCTCATTCTCAAAGGCGCAGAGGGGATCATTTTGGGATGCACAGAAATCCCCTTACTGATTAAAGAAGGTGATTGTACCGTACCCACATTTGATACTACTGCCATCCATGCCCATGCGGCTGTATACTTTGCATTGAATAATGACAAAAATTAAAAATTATGAATTCTCAAAAAGAAAAGCACGTATCTGATGAAGAAAGCCTGGATCCAGCCAATTGGGAGCAACTCAGTCAATTGGGTCACAGAATGGTTGACGATATGATGACCTATCTCAAGACAGTGAGGGAACGGCCAATCTGGAAAAAGCCTTCAAAACATGCAGTAGAAAGCCTGGATCAAGCGGTCCCCATGTTTCCACAAAAAGCCGAATTAGTCTATGAAGATTTTGTGGACCAGGTTTTACCTTTTAATAAAAATAATATCCATCCCCGCTTTTGGTCTTGGGTTGAAGGGGGAGGTACCCCGATGGGTATGTTAGCCGATATGCTTGCAAGTGGTATGAATGCCAACCTGGCCATTGGAGATCATATGCCGGTTTATGTTGAACGTCAGGTAATCAAATGGAGTAAGGAATTATTTGGTTTCCCTGATTCAGGAAGCGGTATACTTACAAGTGGAGCATCGATAGCCAACATCACAGCACTCGTCGTCGCCCGGAATCAATTTAATAAAAAAATAAAAGTCAAAGGCCTGCGCGGGGCACCCGGACAATTGCTTGTCTATGGTTCTTCAGAAACACATAATTGCGTAGTTAAAGGGGTTGAAGTCATTGGGCTTGGTACTGAGCATTTCAGGAAAATTCCGGTGGATCGACAATACAAAATCCGCATAGATGCGTTACACCAGGCGATCATTAAGGACAAACAAGATGGGTTATTACCTTTTTGCATTGTAGGTAACGCAGGAACAGTGAATACAGGAGCGATTGATGATCTCAATGCATTGGCAACGATTGCCCGGGCAGAAGGGCTTTGGTTTCATATTGACGGAGCATTTGGGGCTATTCCAAAATTATTGCCGGAGTTTCATGATCAGTTGAAAGGGATTGAATTGGCAGATAGTCTTGCTTTTGATTTTCATAAGTGGCTATACATGAATTATGAAGTAGGCTGTATCCTTTTCAAGGATGCAATTGCTCACCGCGAAGCTTTTAGCTCGCCGGTCAGTTATCTGGTGGCACATGAAAGAGGGCTATCTGCTGGGCCGGACCCTTTTTCTAATTATGGTATGGAGTTATCAAGGGGATTTAAAGCCTTGAAAGTATGGATGCTATTAAAAGAAAATGGCATTGAGCGCTATTCCAAAATGATCCGTCAGAATATCGCTCAGGCGAATTATTTAGGTTTATCAATTGAAAAGAACCAGGATCTAGAATTGATGGCGGAGGTTTCACTCAATATCGTTTGTTTCCGTTTCAATCCAGGTTTGCTGGATGAGGTTGCCCTAAATAAACTGAACAAAGAGTTGTTAATGCGTATTCATGAAGAGGGAATTGCTGTGCCTTCCTATACCATATTAAATGGGAAATATGCATTGCGGGTCGCAATTTGCAATCATAGAAGCCGGATGGAGGATTTCGATATATTAATTAAGGCGATTGTGCGGATTGGAAATGTGATAACCCCGTTAATGGATATAAAATGAATTCAATTTAAATTTCAAAAAAGGAATTGATCAAGATTATCCAATATGACCCTTCACATCAGGTTTATTTTGAGCAACTCCACCGGACCTGGTTCACAGAGCATTTCCATATGCAGCCGGAAACCTCAGACGAGTTCCTACTCACCCAGCCCCAAAAAGCTATTCTTCAGCTAGGCGGAGCCATTCTTGTGGCTAAAATTGAGAATACCTTGGCCGGAACAGTGGCACTCAAAAAACAAGACGAAGAAGCCTACGAACTCCTCAAAATGGCTGTTCAGAAAGAATACCGAGGAATGGGTGTTGGAATGGAACTTGTTAAGGCTGCGATCAGAAAAGCAAAATTTCTGGGAGCAAAAAAAATTATTTTATATTCACACAGTTCCCTGCATGCCGCCGTCTGTCTTTATAAAAAGGTTGGATTTAGCAAAATTGCCCTAGAGAGCGGAACGTGTAATCAATTTCGTTGCGATGTCAAAATGGAGTTGACGCTGGATCAAACCTAGGTATTCAAAGCAGATGAATCCCATTGCTCGATCATTGCAAACATAGGAAGAGTGTCATTTGAAGATGCATTTGGCCTCTACTTCAAAAAAAATCAGACCTGAAGCAATATTTGGAATTCTCGTATGACGTAGAAAAGATAAAGGGAAGTATAGGTAAGCCAAACTATATCTTTTTATCGCTTCACGCAATCGGATACCGATAGGTTTTGGAAAAATTAAAAAAAAATCCAAACACTCAAACCTCCCAGTAAACTGGCAAACGGAATTACAAAAAATCCATGTATTAAAAGAACAGCAGGGTAAAGGCGTTGGAAATACTTTGACAAAAATTGCTTTGGAGAAAATAAAAGAGTGGAGGCAGTACATGGTTTGGCTTGATGTACTTGCTGACAATCGTAAGGCCATCCTTTTCTACCAAGAAAATGGGTTTAGCAACAATGGAGAACATACATTCACGATTGGCTCCCAGGCTTTTCTATTTGATACAATGATTAAAGCTAACGTGTTGTGCTATTAAACAATTAAATCATGTTAGATTTCAACTTACCCTAATAGCACAACAAGTTAATATTATTATGTCGGGCAATTCTTTTTTTCAAACTCTATTTCTTTTATTCCTATTGCCGCAATTTTACAACCCGTAATTTGAGATTGTTTGTTTCTTATGAATTCAACTTTACGAAAATATCCCTGATTGCTTATAAAAACATCTGGCTGCAGTTCGTGCATTTTTATATCATCATTTCTATTATGCGTTGCTACTAAAATACTGTCTTTAACCAAGAAGTTATATTCAGTCCCTAACTCAGAACTATAATATTTTCCCGCAAATTCAAATAAATTTATTTGAGACTTGTCAAAAGGCTTAAGTATTATCCTTTTTCCAGGAAAAACAAAATCGGACAAATGCCATTTTAGTTGATTTATCTCTTGACCGTTATTGGCTCTAATGAAAGAAATTTTGCTATGAGGAAAACTTGGGAATAAGAATTCATTGGCGGCAATTAGCGGTAAAAGCATTTTTTCACTATCGCCGTTTATTTGCAGATAAAGATTATTTTCTTTGGTTGTAATGGTGAAAATTAATCCTCTCATGGTCTCGTAATCACCTGTAAAAGTTTGCAGCGTTTCTTTATTAATTTCGGGTTCAGGTTTATTTGTTTCCATTATTTCGTGTTTATCTTCTTTATCGTCAAGATAATAATCCACAATATGGTAAGCAACGTCCAAAGGATTAAAAGATTGACCGTTGCCTAAAATGATTACAGAAAATTTATATTTAGGTATTCGCAATAAATAAGACCGATAACCGGCATCCCCACCACCGTGAAAAATTACATCTAAACCTTTATACTCTTTTACTTCTTGCCCCAAAGCATAAGAAATAATTTCGCCGTTATTGAGTTTGCTCTTTTCCTTCATTTTATTGAAAATCGAACTGTCGCCGATTATAGGGCTTTCAAAATTCATGGCCCACAAACTAAGGTCTTCAATTGTTGTATTTAACCCTGTTGAACCGACAATAGAACAGTTCAACAGGCTTTTCTTAAACGAGCTGCCTGATTCGTAATAAGAATACACTTTATTTTTAATTATTTTTTCGGGGTCATCTAAAAAGAAACTATTATTCATTTTTAATGGTTTGAATATTCTTTCTGACGTAAATTGCGCAAATGACTTTCCGGATACTCTTTCAACAATTTTAGCTAAAAGAATAGGTCCGGAATTGCAATATTCATATTCAGCTCCCGGTATAAAATTGAGTGATCTTTGGTTTATGAGGAGTTTGAAGGCTTGTGAATTAGTAATCAAGTCATTGTCATTGACTCCTATAAGACTACATAAATCATAAATTTCCCTTATTCCGCTTGTGTGGTTTGCAAGATTTCTTAATGTAATTTTATAGCCATAGTCAGGTAATTCGGGAATATACTTTCGAATATCATCATCCAATGATAACTTGCCTTCTTTTTCTAACAGTAAAATCGAGAACACAGTAAATTGTTTTGATACAGACGCAATCTGAAAGACAGAAGCAGGGGTAATTGGTATACGATATTCTAAATTTGCAATACCATACCCTTTTTTATAAACTACACTACCGTCTTTTACAACAGCTACTGCGATACCCGGTGCGTCTGCATTATTATATTTTGCCAAAAGTTCATCAACTTTTTCTGCTGCTGTAATAGCTTTTGGTTTCATTCTTTCTACAGTAAGCTGATAGTGTCCCAACATTACATTTTCTTCAAGAGGTTTAATTTCTATTGCATACTCTCCGGGTTTACCGGATGTCAAAGTAAAAAACTCAGGGCCGAACCTGCCATTTGGGCTATCAAAATCTGCAATCTTTTTACCATTCAAATCATACGTGGTAATCATAACATCAACACCTTGTTGCATTAGCCTGAAGGAGGCAAATTCATTTTTCGCCATTTTTACTTTATACATATGCCTTTCTTTTGAAGATATTATAGCATTAACTAAAATATATTTATTTAGATATCCTTTATTTATTTGGGCGTTTAGTGTAAATGTTTGAATAGATAGGAAAGTAAAGACGAAAGCGCAGACTTTTAAATTTATTGATTGTTTCATAATGTGGAGTTTACGATAGTTCTGTTTGGGAGTATTATTACCAATGACTCTTGTGTTTACGCTATTCCGCGCTAATCAAATATAAGAAACGATTTTTTTAAAGCGTCTGTTTAAAAACACCATGAAGAATTGGAGTAGCGTAATGACGATGGTCAAAATATAACAAATAACATTTTGTGCAATTAAAAACTCAAAGCATGCTTGATTTGAGCCAGTTTTCTTCCGTTTAAATAATTTATCCATTGCAGGATTGACATAGAAGAAAGTTTGGATGTCAATCTTGTCACCAGTCCTTCAAATGAATGAAGATAATCTCCTTCTTCTCCGGTTGGATCGGCTGCGGTATATTAGGTTGGGGAACAGATTGGGATAATCAGTTTTAAGTTTACTCCACTTAAGGTTTTCAGAATCTATGTTCAATGCCCCCATACAACAGGACAGGGTTACCTTCCATATCATTCATCTTAGGCGAAACTGGGTAAAACTGAAAATTCTTTCGGGTATCAACTTCTGTCTCTAAGAGCTCTTTACAAATCTCATAAAATCTTCTGAAATTCGTTCGGATGTTGTGCATTTTGTTATTGAAAATTTAGACACTATCATAGACATCTGCACAACATCTTTTTATTCAAATTCCTATAATTATATTTTTCCAGATTAGTTAATAGCACAACACGTTAAAGCTATATCCATCAATAATTAGAGCCAATCAGATAATCAAGCGTTTTCTTCTCAAGCATTAAAGAAATGATGGATTCTATTTGTGATTGTTTTGCCGTTAGTAAATTGATTTGGGTCGTCACGACATCGATAAAACTGGCAGATCCCTGAGTATATCGCCCTTGCATTGCTTCAAATGCCTTTCCTGCTGCAACCACTCCTTTATCTGCGGTCTGAATCAACTGAAGGTCATTTTTATAATCCCCAAACGCCTGGCGAGTATCAGTTATAATTTGAAGTTGCTGATCTCTATAATCAATTTGCGCATCGCTAAGCAAAGCTTTCGCATTGATCACATTTGATTTCGTAAAGTTGTTATCAAAAATATTCCAGCTGAGATTAATCCCACCCAAGCCGTAAATTTGGTGGCTCAATTGAAAAGCAATATTATTTTGAGATGCCGGCAACTGTTCCTTGCCCTCATAATATAAATAGTCATAATAGAGTCCGTTGTTAAAAGCGCCCAATTCGAAGGAGATTTTCGGCAGGTACCCGCTTTGGTATTTTTTGATATTCCAGCCTGCTGCTTCAACGTTAAGTTTGTAAGCCCTTAAGTCTAACCGGTTATTGAGCGCTTGCGTCACCAGAAATTGTTCATTGTCATATTTCTCCGCCTGAGCCTGGTCATCAAGAGGGAGTTCTGCAAAATCATAGGTATCCAGGGAATCCTTGGCATTCAGGCGTAATTTGTTTAAGAAAAGGATCTTATCAGTGCGCAGTTTGTTCTTTGCATTGGAAAGGGCCGCCTGGTCTTGGCTCGTTTGTGCTTGCTGCTGATAAAGATCAACCATAGTAAGGCGGCCAACCTGGGTAAGGGCTGTAATCTGTTCCTCTCTTTTCACTGAGAATCCAAGATTCTCTTCCTGAATCCTCAGAAGTTGTTTGTCCAGCATCACCTGCAAGAAAGATTGTATAATATCCAAAGCGACTTGCTGCCTAGCCCACTTTAAGGTCAATTCGGCGCTCTTTTTATTCAGTACCGAAGCCTTTAAATTCGCCATATTGTATTGTCCGGAATATATGTTTACGTTGCTGGTAAGCTGATAATAATAAGCGCTCCTATCAAAAGTGGCCATCACAGGTGCAATGGTCAGGAGGGTATTACCTCCCGAATAATTATAGCTTCCAGCAAAGGCGAGGTTGGGCAAATATTGGCCATAAGCATACAATAACTGAGCTCCGGACTGCTCAACGGTATTCTGGCCTTTTAATATTTCAGTGGCATTCGTCAATCCCACCTGGATGCTCTCTTCCAAACCGAAAATATGTACTGGGGATTGAGTCCTACCTGGAGACCCCGCTATAAGTAAAAGCAATAAATGTCCAGCAATTAGTTCTCGGCTCTTGATTCGAATATCCATCTTTGAAATTATTCTTTTATTTAACCACGCGTACTTTTTGCCCTTCCACTAGGTCATCGCCTACATTAAGAGCTACAGTTTCATTTTCGTCAAGCCCGGTGATTACCTTTACAGTAGTTCCTGAATTCTCACCAATTTTGATGGGCTGGAACCGGATACTGCTGTCCGACTGAATTACGGCCGCATAATATTTACTTCCACGGATTACCAAAGCTTCGGAAGGGATCTGAAGACTTGCTTCGATGGGGCCTTTGATGTGCACCTGAACAAAACTTCCCGGAACTATTTTTCGGTCTGCGTTTTCCCGGTCAATTTCCACAAGCTCCATCCTTGTCCGTGGATCCAGCTCACCGGCCTGGCGCGTAATCTTATCCTTGAGCACAATTCCAGGTTTTTCGGACATGGTGATTTCAACCGGATAGCCAGGTTTGACAAAAGAAGCATCTTTTTGCTCCACGTAAACATATATGCGAATCTTATCGAGTTGAGAAACGCTAACAAGAGGTAATGCTGATGATTGTGAATTTATCGCGTTCTGTACAAGGGCCCCTGGATCTGCATACCGGGCCGTCACTGTTCCGTCGAACGGAGAAGTGATATTCTTATATTGCTGCTGTTCTGTCAATGATTTTACATTTGCTTCTGACATCTTCACATTCGTTTCTGAAGCTTCATTCTCCTCCACTGATATGTAATTCTTCTTTACAAGGCTGGTGTCCCTGTAATATATTTTTCTTTTGTTTTCCAAATCTGAGATTGCCGAGCGTAATGCCTGATCCGTCTCAGGGGATATGATGGTAGCAAGTAATTGACCCTTTCTTACTTTATCGCCTTTATCAACCAGCATTTTACTGACATATCCACTTGTCTTGGCATAAAGTGTTGCTGTCAAAAATGGTCGGGTTTCACCGATCAGTGAAATATCAGAAGTTGGTGAAGCTGATGTCACCTTGACGGCTCTTACAGAAACACCTTTATTAACCTTATCGGATTCCTTGGCTACTTCTTCTGCGACGCTGGAATTCTGTCTGCTCACCAATAAAAGCACTCCGATTACCATTATGACAATTAAAAGTATTCCCCCTATAATCAGTCGAAGCGGGGACATTTTTTTCTTTTCGGTAGTCATATCAATCAATTTAACTGTTCTGGGTTGGTGGATTTGGAGTAGTGGCATTCCCATCATTATGAGGATGGCTCGACTCGTAAGCCTTGGATTCTCTTTCAAATTCTTCATCAAGGGTATGGGCAGAAGGGGCCTTCTTCCGAAGTCCGGAATATACAACGGGCACGATAAAAAGGGTGCTCACCGTGGCCATCAGAAGTCCTCCAATCACTGCACGGGCCAGTGGTGCATTCTGCTCTCCGCCTGAACCCAAACCAAGAGACATCGGAATCATTCCCAATATCATGGCAATTGCTGTCATCATAACTGGTCGAAGTCTGGTCTTCCCTGCTTCCAGTGCGGCCTCAAGGCTAGTCATTTGCGGGTTAATTTGGCGAACCTCATTGGCAAAGCTCACCAATAAAACAGAATTCGATACAGCAATTCCGACAGCTACAATGGAGCCCATCAAGGAAACAACATTAATAGTAGTTCCCGTAAGTGCGAGCATCCATAAAATTCCGGAGAAGGCGCCCGGCACAGCAATCATGATGATAAAGGGGTCCAACCAAGATTGGAAGAGCACGACCATAAGCAAATATACCAGGGCAATTGCCAAGATAAGTCCCAACGAAAGGATACTAAAGGAGTCGTGCATGATCTGGTATTGACCCAGCAGGTCAATGCGCATACCAGGAGGTAATTTGCCAAGGTTGGAAATCTTTTGCAATATTTCTTTGCTCACTGAACCAAGGTCCCGTCCCTCAACGTTGGCATTGACATCCATAACTCTTTGTACCGTATAGTGGCTGATCAGGTTATACCGGTTTTCAGTATGAACTGTAGAGATATTCCCTAAGGTTTGGGTTTGAGACATTGGGAGATCAGTTGGTTGATCCGTCACGGTGCTGGAAAGTGTACCTGTATTGCTACCAGGTGTGATTGGTGTAGCCATTAAGCTGGGGACGGAATTCAGGGTGGCTATGGGCACCTTTACGGCAACAATATAGTTTACATTATTTTGGGGATTGATATAAAAGGAGGGTGCTACTGCAAAACTGGAAGATAAAGCAATGAGCATATCACTTGCCACGTCCTGTTGCTTCAGATTTAATTGTGCTGCACGTACACGGTCCACATTGACATCGATTGTCGGATAATCCAATACCTGTTTGACATTAATGTCCTGTACCCCGCCTATTTTCTGCAAACTGTTACGCAATTGTATGGCGTATTTATAAGCTGTGTCATAGTCAGAGTACTGGATCTCCACATCAATAGGGGCACTCAATCCAAAATTTAAAACCTGGCTCACGATGTCAGCCGATTGAAAATAGGCCTGACAACCCGGGAAACTATCATTCAATACCTCACGAATCTTTCTCATATAACCTATACTAGGGTGATGTCCTGTCTTTAGTGCGATCAGGATATCTGCGTCCATGCTGCTGCTATTATCCGTACTCACAAAAGCCAGATTGAAGGAAGTCGGAACGCCTATCATATCATTTACGGTGCTGAGTTCAGCACCTGGAATAATACGCTGAATGCTTGCTTCGGCCCGGTCTACCAGTTTTTCTGTTTCCTCAATCCGGGTGCCAGAAGGCGCACGAAAATGCAATTTCATAAGACCCGCATCTGTGGTGGGGAAAAAATCTGTTCCTACAACTTTTATCAATGAAAAGGAGATCAGCAGTACAAGTAGGCCAATAATAAGGGTAATGGGCTTATGATCCAGCATAGACTGAAGGGCACGTCCATATGATTCACGCAAACGGTCAAACTTCCTGTCTCTGGATTCATTAAAGCGATGGCTGGCCCGCTTGAACCAGCCTCCCTTCGCTGCGGCTGCAGCATGCAAAGCTGGATCATGACTAGTATCTCCCTCCATAAACATTTTATAAGTAGTAGGTACCAGTGTACGAGAAAGCAGATAACTGGCCAACATAGCAAAAACTACAGAGACAGCCATCGGCGTAAATAAGTATTGTGCAGGACCGGTCAACAGCACGACGGGAAAAAATACAATACAGATCGCCAAGGTTGCCACAAGAGCTGGTGTGGCGATCTGGCTGGCTCCATCCAGAATCGCAACAGTCAGGGGTTTACCAAGGCCTGAATTCCGGTGAATATTTTCAACTTCCACTGTAGCATCATCTACTAGCATCCCTATCGCAAGCGATAAACCACCAAGCGTCATGATATTGAGGGTATTGCCGGTGATATGCAAAAAAATTACGCTGACGAGGATAGATAAAGGAATAGAGGTACATACGATAATCACACTTCTCCAATTGCCTAGAAATACGAGTATCATCAGGGATACTAAAGCTGCAGCGATGAGGCCTTCATGAAGGACACTGTCGATGGAATTACGCACGAAAACCGACTGATCGAAATCCACATTTAATTCCAAGCCCTTTGGTGCTGTTTCCTTGATGATGGGGATCATGGCTTTAGCAGCTTCCACCACCGTAAGGGTGGAAGCGTCGGCTTTTTTTAGTATAGAAAGATAGGCGGCACGGCTCCGATCCACGCGTACCACATTATATTGGTCCGCATAACTGTCGGAAACCTTTCCGACATCGCCAATAGTAATAGTACGGCCGTTAATAACTTTAATCGGAATGTCATTGAAATCCTTAACCTCCGTAGGACTGGAATTCAATGCGATATTATATTCCCTGTTGCCCATGCGGGTAGTCCCAGCTGGCAATATGATATTAGAACCCTGCAATGCGCTGAGCACATCATTTGGAGAAAGACCTTTGGCCGCTAGGGCTTTGGGGTCCACATCCACCATTATTTCTCTAGTCTTACCTCCAAAGGGTGCTGGAGTTGACAGGCCGGGTATAGTAAACAAACGGACCCTTATGAAATTTAATCCATAGTCAAAAATCTTATCCTCCCCCAACGTTTTGCTTTTCATGGTCAACTGAGCAACTTGCACGTTAGACGCGTTAAATTGCAAAATCACAGGAGGCGTCATACCCGGCGGCATATTGCGAAGTGAAGTACTGGCGGTTGCAGACATTTGCGCAATGGCTGCCCCAATATCCGTTCCTTTCTGGAAATAGACTTTCATCAGCCCAACTCCAGGCTGGGATTGCGATTCAATATGTTCCACACCACCTACTGAAGTCGAAGTACCACGTTCACTGATCAATACCACCCTTCTCTCCATTTCCAGTGCAGAAAGACCGGGATAGCTCCAAATCATTGTAACAACCGGGATATCGATCACTGGGAAAATATCCACGATCATCGACTTTATGGAAAGGATACCCATAATTAGGATGAAAAAGGCCATCACTCCTATTGTATAAGGCCGGCGTAATGCCAGCCTGACTATCCACATCATAAAATTAAAAAATTAGTTCGTTGGAAAAATCCGAGCACAAAAAACTCATTTTAGTAGCAATTTTTTTACAGCCTTGATGGCGTATTCAAAAGGCCAAAGTTCCCTGTAAATCTGACACTGAGCTGTAGCTCCGTCAAATAATATGACTATTATATGTGCCAGATCGTTAGTATCAATAGTTTCATTTTCAGGCAGCTTCCATTTGATTTTTCTAACCTCCTCCTGGAAAAATTGGTGGTGCTTTTCCTTTTGCAATATAGCTTGCCTGCTTATTTTTTTGCTTCTTCTAGGCATTTCAGAGGCAATCCGCAAATAAGTGCATCCTCCAAAATGCGTATTGACGAGATATTGGGCACGGCATTCAAATGATTTAATTATCCTTTCCGACGGATCAGTGATAGATTCCAAATATTTGTCAAGTAGGGCGAACCATATTTCATACCTTTTCTTAAGATAGGCAACACATAAGTCTTCCTTTGACCTAAAATGATAATAAAGGCTGGCCTTCGCCACTCCAGCTTCCTTAATGACTTGATTAATGCCGGTAAGATGATATCCCTGATTGAAAAATAACCTCGAAGCGGTTTTCACGATCTGATCACGGGCAGATGTTCTATTCATATAAATAAAAGTCGAAATTATCGAATAGTCAGACAGGGTTGTCTACATGATCTGGATAAACCGGCCAATTAAATGATGGGCGGTGAATGGGCTGATTATTCTGATCAGTTAGATTAAATTGTGGAGAATATATCGCCATTTGAATGATCGGGTGAAAAAACAGTTTAATTTGGTTGGGTAATTATTTATCTTAAAAATCATTCTGATGGAAAAGAAACTCCAAGGGCAAATTGCCGTTATAACCGGGGCGAGCTCAGGAATCGGTGCCGGCGTATCCAATGCATTATCAGCCGCTGGAGCTAAAGTAGTGATCAATCATCCCGTGCCCGGCACCCAGGCAGCGGCTGAATCGGTATTGGCTGAGATTGTGGCTGCTGGTGGCCAAGGAATCGTATACCAGTGCGACGTAAGCAAGGAAGGAGAGGTCATAAAAATGTTTTCCGATATAATAAGCCAATTTGGTACCGTCGATATTTTAGTCAACAATGCCGGTCTTCAACGCGATTCTGCATTTACTGAAATGACTTTGGACCAATGGAATACTGTCATCGGGGTTAATTTGACCGGGCAGTTTCTTTGTGCAAAGGAAGCCATCAAAGAGTTTTTGCGAAGAGGAGTGGTTCCAGAAAGATCAAGAGCCGCAGGGAAAATTATTTGCATGAGCAGCGTTCACGAGGTGATACCTTGGGCAGGTCACGCCAATTATGCAGCAAGTAAAGGAGGCATCATGATGATGATGAAAAGTATTGCCCAGGAATTTGCCCCACATAAAATCCGAATCAACAGTATTGGTCCTGGGGCGATAAAGACCCCCATCAATCGTTCGGCCTGGGACACCCCCGCTGCTGAAACCAAACTTCTTGAGCTGATACCGTACCTACGGGTAGGAGTAGTTGAAGATATCGGCGGCGCGGCTGTTTGGCTTGCCAGCGACGACTCCGACTATGTAAATGGAACCACACTGTTCGTTGACGGGGGCATGACACTGTACCCTGGTTTCAGTACCAATGGGTAAAATTTGAATACCGAACTAATATGGATATGCCAAAAAATAAAGAACCAGATACTATTGAAGAAAATCGCCTGGAAAACGCTGCCTGGAAAAAATGGGGCCCATATCTGACAGAACGTCAATGGGGCACAGTCCGGGAGGATTATAGCGAGAACGGCGATGCTTGGAATTATAGTACGCATGAAATGGCCAGGAGCAAGGCATACAGGTGGGGCGAGGAAGGCATTGGGGGCATATGCGATGATAATCAAATACTATGCTTTGGCGTTGGCCTCTGGAATAAGAAAGATCCCATCCTTAAGGAAAGATTGTTTGGGTTGACAAGTGATGAAGGCAATCATGGAGAAGATGTTAAAGAGCTATATTATTATTTGGACTCTACGCCTACGCATTCATATATGAAGATGCTGTACAAGTACCCACAAAATATATTCCCTTACATCCAACTGAAGGAAGAAAACCACAGAAGGACAAGGCTGGACCCCGAATTTGAGTTAATGGATACGGGTATCTTCAAGGCTAGCGAATATTTTGATGTTTTTATAGAATACGCAAAGGCCGATACGGAGGACCTCCTAGTAAGACTTAGCATTTACAATCGAGGCAGTGAAGCTGCTGCAATTAATCTGTTGCCCACCTTATGGTTTCGCAACACCTGGGTCTGGGGCCTTAATGATTATAAACCCTCCTGTTTTGCCGTCAGCGATACCATGGTCGAAATTAACCATACACGATTGGGGAAGTATTACCTCTTCTGCGATCCCTGCAAAGAATTGATTTTTTGTGATAATGAAACCAATTGCCCAAAACTGTACAATTTCGATGACAAAAAGAGATATTATAAGGACGGAATAAACGATTACCTAATTCATCAGGCCCAAACCGTCAATCCTGACAGGGGCGGAACTAAAATGTCTGCAAACTACGACCTTGTAATTCCTGCTGGCCAGTCCCAAACGATCAGACTCAGGCTATGCAAAAAAGAATATGCATCACCTTTCGATGACTATGATTCAGTCTTTGAGCAACGGTTGAAAGAAGCGAACGCCTTTTATGCACAATTGCAGGAAGGAATAGATTCAGACGATGAAAAGCAGATACAAAGACAGGCATTTGCAGGCATGCTCTGGTGCAAGCAATTTTATTACTACAATGTCGCGCAATGGCTTAAGGGAGATCCAAACCAAATTCCGAGTTCACAAGAACGCATGACAGGACGAAACCACGAATGGACTCATCTTAACAATAAGGATATCATTTCAATGCCCGATAAATGGGAATATCCCTGGTTTGCTGCATGGGATTTAGCTTTTCATTGCATGACATTTGCCATTATTGATCCGCGTTTCGCCAAAGAGCAGATTATCCTATTAACGCATGAATGGTATATGCACCCCAATGGGCAATTACCAGCTTATGAATGGTCATTTAGTGATGTCAATCCGCCCGTGCATGCCTGGGCTGCCTGGCGAGTATATGAATTGGACAAAAATCATAACAATGAAAATGGAGATACTCCATTCCTAGAGACAGTATTCCATAAATTATTGATCAATTTCACTTGGTGGGTAAACCGGAAAGATGAACAAGGGAATAATATCTTCGAGGGAGGCTTTTTAGGGATGGACAATATAGGTTTGTTTGACCGAAGCAATACCAAACTGCCCGAAGGAGGAATCCTTCAGCAGGCGGATGCCACAAGTTGGATGGCCATGTACTCATTGAACATGATGCGTATTTCATTAGAACTTGCTAAGTCGAATCCAGTGTATCAGGATATGTCCACCAAATTTTTTGAACATTTCCTTTATATCGCAGGTGCCATGAGTAGCATGGGAGAAAACGACGCTGGTTTATGGGATGATGAGGACGAGTTTTATTATGATTGCATGAAATTCCAGGATGGAGAAAAAATCAAATTGAAAATCCGTTCAATGGTCGGGCTTATCCCCCTGCATGCTGTAGAGATTCTCGACGATGAATTGTTGCAATCGCAACCGGAATTTGTTGCCAGGATGCGCTGGTTCCTGGATAACCGACCCGATCTCGCCGATCTGGTTTCAAGATGGCACGAAAAAGGCATGGATGAAAAACATTTACTTTCCTTACTTCGAGGGCACCGCATAAAGAGGATTCTTTACCGCATGCTTGATGAAACTGAATTCTTAAGCGAATTCGGTTTACGCTCCGTCTCAAAATATCACGAAAAAAATCCATTTGAACTTAACATAGGTGGAGCTGCTCTTAGCGTGGCCTATTCCCCTGCCGAATCACCCGTGCCCTTATTCGGCGGAAACTCCAATTGGCGAGGGCCATTGTGGATGCAAGTCAACTATCTCATTATTGAATCCTTAGAACGATTTCATTATTATTATGGGGAGGATTTCAAAGTGGAATACCCCACTCGTTCTGGTCAGTTCTTTTCCCTAGATGAAATCGCTACCAAGCTTTCCAAAAGACTCATAAGTTTGTTTACTAAGGATGCCGAGGGTAAACGTCCGGTTTTTGGCGATGACCTTACAATGCAAACGGATCCAAACTTCAAAGACTATCTCCTGTTCTTTGAGTACTTTCATGGCGATACGGGCAAGGGGCTTGGCGCCTCTCATCAGACAGGCTGGACAGGACTAATAGCCAAGCTGATTCAGCCGCGAAAAAAAATTTCATCCAATGCTGGCAAACCTAAATAATTTGACGTATCTTTTGATTACATAGTTTGAAATTCCGATATATCTATCGTTTTGTTTTCCCCACCGACCCCGTGAATACCTGCTTCCTGATTTTGCCGTACATGAAAACCATTTTAAAATCTAAAACCGGGGGTCGTTATGAAACTACATGAATCACCTTACGTGAACAAAAGAAAGAAAACCATCGAATTCCACATCGCCATCAATGCCGCATCTCACATTTCCCTGGCCGGCACCTTCAATCACTGGGCACATGATCAATTAGAAATGAAACCAGCAAAGAATGGAATGTGGAAAATCGAAATTCCCATGTTGCCTCATGGAAAGTACCATTACAAGTTTTTTATTGACAACAGGATGTGGATGGAAGATATCGAAAACCCATTCAGGGAGCCTGATGGTGTCGTCGGTTGGAATAGTGTTCTGACAATCTAGTCAGGCATATCAGGCGTTGTTGTACACTTTGAAGATACTTTCTCTAAGTGGCAGGCTCTTGTCACTGCAGATAAATTCCATAATTTCTGATGCCTGCTCCACCTTCACCCAATTGTCGGGATTGCCATGAGGCATGCTTATTCTGTTCTGCTCTGTATCTAAGGTACTGATTGTTACCACTGAACTGACGACATTTTTCCCTTTTGCCTCTGCGTTCATGATCTCCGATAGTTTGAATAGCAATGATTTACTCAGTGCATAGCCTACGGCTGTCTTACCCTGCTCGGCTTTTAAGGCAGAGCGAGCTCCGATAAAAACCAATCGCCCATACCCCTTCAGCAACATGTGCTGAAAAAGGGGGTTGGCAATAAAGTAAACTGTCTCGAAATTCAATGTGTACATTTTTTTTAAATCATCTCCGCCCGTAGTAAAAAGATTTCCGGAAGCAAAACCACCGGCGAGCAAAAGAGCCGCGTCGATAGTATTATATTTTGCAATTATATTCTTCACGAATAATCCAACAGCGGACTCATCAGTGAGGTCAATGGACTGCAATTCAAAACCCTTATTGGATTCTGCAAAACCTAAGTGACTTCCGGAATGGTCCACTCCAATTACCTGATATCCTACTTCCAGGAATTTCTTAACTGCGGCAGTGCCCAAGTTCCCGTTGGCACCTGTAATAAGAACTGTTTTAGACATGATAAGGGCTTTTGATTATTTTGACAGCAATAAATCAAGCATTTTATCAGCAACCAGCTGGTTCCCCTGTTCATTTAAGTGGACCCGGTCTACTGTTAATATTCCCATTTCTTTATTTTCAGGGTTATTCTTCAGCTCGTAGGTGTGAAAAATTTCTCTTAGATCCAACAGACCACAACCATTATTTTTTGCAAGATTCCTAATGATCTGAGAATACTTATTCAAATCTCCATCTTGCTGATTGGTAAAGTCGATCTTTTCGCCTATTGCCGCAGGGGTGCAAAGGATGATTTTAATATTCTTGGCCTTTAATTTTTGTAAAATGGTACTATAGAATTTCTCAAATTTGTCTGGATCTGTTCCTGTGCCAGATAATTGTTTGTGCCAAACATCATTTACTCCAATCCAAATGACGACAACATCGGGAGTTTTTGCAATCACATCATCATCCATACGAAGATATAGGTCGTATACTTTATTTCCCCCGATACCTGCACCCAGCAATTCATAATCCTTCGCTACACCTTTCTGTTGCAATGCTTCCCCTATTTTGGCAATAAAACCTCCTGGTCTTGCCCCCGCTTCTGTTATAGAATCCCCAAAAAAAACAATCCGGAGTGGTTTTGGGGCAAGCATCGAGGAAATCAGAATGAATAATAAAATTGAGCCAAGAAAGCGAGAAATGAATTTCATGTAATTTTTTTTGCAAATTACTATTTGCCGGTAACAAAACATGAAAAAGCAGATAAGGATACCGGTCTTAAGCCACATGCACTGAGCAGTCTTCCTTTAATTTTGTAAATGGGAAAGGCTACCTATCCGTTTTATCAATTCCAAACAAGCCCTGCTGTTATGATATGGGCATTTCCAAAAACCAATCTTATCCATGCCTTCCATGATCGAATGGTCATCAAAGACACCCCAATACCATTCTCCATTCTGGCAGTCTTTAATATATTGTCCGATAAATTGCCATGCCTGCAGGGATTTTTGAAGATGATTTTCATCCTGGGTAAGCTGCCATGCATTGAAAAAGCCGATCATCATTTCGGCTTGTGGCCACCAATGCTTTTCAGTAATGAGCAGCCCGTTTTCCAATTCATAATTGAGGCCTCCGTCCTCGTCTAATCCCTCGGCTGCCGCGCCAGCTATTTTGACAGCCAGTGACTTCATAGTAACTATCCAACCAGGATGCAGGACCGCTTCTGCAGCGTCCAGCAATAACCAGGCGGCTTCGATGTCATGCCCATAGGATATGGTTTCCGATTTCACTTCCCAATTTTCGTCAAAAAATAAATGTAAATGATGTGTTTGGTCATCGACAATATGATGGGCAAATACCTCAAGAAGGTTTTCAATTTGCCTTTTCAAGTATTGATCAGGCCAGACCCGGTACAGATTGGCATAGGCTTCAATAATATGCAATTGGGTATTCATAGTTTTCTTTTCATTGGCGTCTTTTTCACTGAGCCTGAAATCCTCCAATTGTTGCCAATCCCGGGTAAAAGCTTCAAAGTATCCTTTGCGTTTCCGGTCATAACTATGGTGTTCAATTAATCTGAACAATTCAATACAACAATCCAACACTGACTTTTGGCGTGTAGCTACGTAATATTCACTTAATGCATAAAGGCAAAATGCCAAGCCATAAACCTGCTTCCGATCATTGAGGCCTTTTCCCAAATGGTCCACACTCCAATAAAATCCTCCGAATTCAGGGTCCTTAAAATGTTTATCCATGTATTGGTATGCGCAATGGGCTATTGAAAGATATTCTTCGTTTCCCGTATGATTGTATGCTGCGGCAAATGACCAAAGTATCCGGCTGTTCAGGACAATTCCTTTAGGAGATGCTGGAGCAGGTCTGTTTTGGTTGTCCACTTTCCCGTAAAAACCCCCATGCTCTTTATCCGGAGCATATTTCATCCAATATGTCAGGATATTGCGCAACTCTGTTTGCAATTCCATACGGTATTCCTGAAGGTCAGCAGACATAATGTAGTGAATTCAATTATTTGACAAACCCGGCTGAAATGTCTGAAAAGGTTTTGTTAAGTTTCCCATTTGCCTGTAAAAAATCCTTGTTCTTATTAATTAGTCGGTTCAATGTATCGACTGAAGCAGGAGACCTGAGACCGTCCGGAGCGGTATGCATTACATAGTCCAATAATTTGTCCACTGTTGAAACCGCCACATGCAGTCTAGTATCCGATGATGCATAATATATAAATACGGTGCCATCTTCATCCGATATCCACCCATTGGAAAATATCACATTTGAGACGTCACCAGTCCTTTCTTCATCCTGCGGAGCCATCAAATACCCCGCGGGTTTATAAATAGTCCGGGTTGGATTTTTTAAGTCGGTCATGAACAAATAAAGCACATATCTCAATCCGGCAGCAGTATTTCGGACACCATGCGCCAGATGCAGCCATCCATAAGCGGTTTTGATTGGTCCTGGGCCCAGACCGTTTTTGGCTTCATACACCGTATGGTATTGTTTTGGATCAAGAATCAATTCTTCTTTTATATTGGCATTATGGATCGAAGCAGATAGTCCATAACCGATGCCTCCGCCACTGCCTGCTTCAATGAATCCATCCTGTGGCCGGGTATAAAAAGCATAGCTCCCATTTACAAATTCGCTATGCAACACGACGTTGCGCTGTTGTGGAGAGGCCGTCTGCAGATCTGGCAGTCTCTCCCAGCTCCTCAGATCCTTTGTACGGGCAATTCCGCACGCGGCGATAGCGGCCGATTGATCTGAAGCGGGTGCAGCTGGGTCTTTTCTCTCTGTACAAAACAAACCATATATCCATCCATCTTCATGTGCAGTCAGCCGGATATCGTATACGTTTACATCCGGGTCCTCTGTTTCCGGCATTGAAACTGGGTAGTCCCAAAACTGAAAATGATCGGTTCCATTATTACTCTCGGCCACAGCAAAGAATGATTTACGATCTATACCTTCTACGCGTGCCATCAGCAAATATTTATCCTTCAACTTGATGGCACCTGCATTGAATACTGCATTGATACCAAATCTTTCCATTTGGAATGGGTTGGTTTCCAAATCCAGATCATATCTCCAGAATAATGGAGTATGTGCCGCAGTCAGTATGGGATACCTGTACCTGTCAAAAATACCATTACCGTTATGCAGGATTTCGTTGGGTCTCCTGATGAGCTCTTGATGGGCTTTTTCCAACTTTATTAACCGGTCGCCGATAGGATTTTCCATTCTATTCTAATTTAATAAACAAGAATTAATATTCACTCAACCTGTTCCACCAGGTTTTTTTAAGGATATAAATGATCAGGGATAATATCACCACTGTAATCAATAAGGGTAATTTTAACCATAATACCGTGTACATGGGCAATATGGTCAAACATAACTGACCGATCATGCCCAGGACGATATTAAATGCATTTATTCTGAAATTAGGATTCCCCTTAAATCCAGGATCTTCTGAAACAACAAGCGTATGTACCGGCTTCCAAAAGCCCCAAGGACGAACGATTTTGTAGAATGACTTTAAGGTCTCTGCATCAGTAGGCGGAGCCGCATATGTCCCGACAATGGAACCGATCAATGACAGCAAAAAAAGCAGGGGCCAGTAATAAAGATCAAGCCCCTCAAGGAGACCAAAGGATTTAAGTACTGCAAGCGCTATAGCAGGAACTATGCCAGCCAACATCCCCCAAAAGAAACCATTGGCATTAAATCTCCACCAATGCCATTTTAGCATATTGGCAGCTACATACCCACCATACAATCCAGATACGATCCATTGGAGGACGGTATTTACATCCCTAACAAACAGACCGAGTACAACTCCTGTGACGACTACCACCACCCCAGCCAGATAATTCATGGAGATCACCTTTTTTGTATTTGCCTTGGGGTTGATATATTTTAGATAAATATCATTCACCAAATATGCCTGTGCCGCATTCAAAGTGCCAGAAAACGTTCCCATGAATGCACCCAATAACCCAGTAAGCACCAGTCCCATTAAACCCGCCGGTAGAAAATTATTTATGGCCGCAGGTAATATTTTCTCAAAATCTGTTCCATCAGGCGTTTGAAGTTCCCCGCGGATCTGATTAAAATATAATAAAGCAAAAACTGTCAGACCTATGATCATGGCATAACGGAAAGGCAACAAGATAATCGAGACAAAACCGCTCATTTTACTTGCTTCCTGTGGTGAGCGGGTACTGAGGATCTTTTGCATGTCATAATTGGGTGCAGGTCCTGCCAGGCTTGCAAATATTCCCTTGAATAGCATCATCATGAAAAACAATCCAAAAAGTGAAAAGCCGTCATCCTTTATTTTCTTATTGGCGTCATCAATAATATGGGTCCAATTCAAGTCCAGTTTCCAGCCAAAGAAAGGATTAGTCCAACCTGTTGGAACCTGCATTGAATGTCCGTGTAGTTTGATCATAGCAATGACTCCGATGCTGACGCAGGCAATAGACATAATTATATATTTAATCACGTCCCCAAGAACTATGCTGTGCATACCACCCAGAATCGAATAAAACATGGCAATCATTGTAAACACTATGCCATAAAAATGAGGAACATAATTGGGTGCTACATGAAATGGGATAAAGGGTTGTACTATATCCCAGGGAATAAAGATCTGCATGAATTTACCCAGGCCTACGAACCCATAAGCCATAAATCCCAAACAACTCAGCAATGCAAAAGCTACCACCACATTGTGCGAGGCTTTAACACCGGTGCCGGACTTGCCAAACCTGCTTGCCAGCCATTCCGCACCCGTCGTGGCATTAGAACGCCTCAACCATCTGGAGAGATACATCATCAGAAAAACCTGGTTGAATACGGGCCATAACCAGGGGATCCAAATACTTTTCATGCCATACACAAAACAAAGACTCACCATCCACATCGTTCCAGAAATGTCAAACATATCGGATGCATCACTCAAGCCCAACATATACCAGGGAAGGGATTTTCCACCCATCAAGTAATTTTCTTTATTTTGACTTGCCTTTTTTCTCAAGCTCCACCCAATGATCAGCATGGTGATCAGATAGGCAGCTAGAATAGTCAGATCAATGGTATGTAACTTCATTTGTTATTTATAAATCGCAAGCTCAGAAGCCTTTTTCTGAAATATCATAGGGGCGCTATCATGGAATAATATAAAATCAGGGGCACTGGACTGCCCTTTATAGGGAACATAAAATTCATACTGCCCAGAGGCTTTATATCCAGCATTGCGCCATGCCAGTACATAGGCGATCTTATGGTGTTGGATGGCAGGTAGGAAAACAGTTGTCCACCAACTACTGTCGGGTAGTCCATTGTATCCGAATTCGGTAAGTGCAGCGATCTTATCTTTTTTTGCTGCAATATTTTCCAGAATATTCAGGGAATGGTCAAGGTCCTGGAGGAAGGCTTCATTTTTGACTACACTATGGGCCTGGTAAATGTCGAAGCCCGTAATATCCACCCATTCGTCGCCAGGATATCTTTCCAAATAGTCTTCTTCAGAGGTGAACCGGTCTGTGTTATATGCATAAAGGAGGTTATGCACTTTTTTTTGATCACGCAGATAGGCTACAGTGAAATGCCAGAGCTGTTTTAATTCATCTGCCGTACAATTTTTTCTTCCCCACCAAAACCAACTCCCGTTCAATTCGTGGAAAAGTCTGAAAATGACTGGTATCGATTCGCCATTTTTGCCCTTGAGGCTTTCCATGAAATCCGCAATCCGATCGAGCCAATTTTTATAAAGGCCGTTTTTTTCTCCTCCTGGTAAAATCGATGCCACAGTTCCTGGGGCTGGCTGCCAGGCAGAATTTCCTGTAAGTGGATTGTTTGCGTGCCAACTGATGGTAATGACTCCTCCTCGCTCATATGCTTCCTTTATGAAGTTTTTCATTTTATCAAAGGGAACACTATCCAAATTGAACGGCTGATCAATTTCGATCCTGCCCAATTCCCATCCATATAGTGAAGGATAATCACCAGTAACGTCTTTTATATCGCTTTTTCCGGGAATGTATTTCCATCCTACTCCGTAAGCGAGGTCATCCTGATGACCAAATAGAATGCCTTTTCCAAGTAGTTTTTTTAAACTATGATAAAGATTGATTGTCTCCTGGGTAGCTTTCTTGTCTATTGGAGGATCATTTTGTGCAGTTCCTGTTAATCCGGATAACAAGAAGAGAAAAAAGATCGCTCTAATTTCCTTCTTATACATATGGCAATTATGTTTAAAGTAAATATAAGTTCGGGTACTGGGTTTATATAATACTTTTTTACCCTATAATTACTTTAATTTATCGGCTCTTAGCCATTCTGAATATAAAAAAGGTTTAATATTTTGAATAAGAAATCATTTTGGCAGATACTTTTATCGTCCCTAGTTAATATTTATTTATCCCAGTTTACCTTATGCAGCTAATTTAGCTTGCAGATTGTCATTTATCCAGTTCGACTATGCATAAGGATATAATGCGGGAAATAACCCCGCTTACACAGAACGACTGCTTTACTCTTTTTTCCCGTGTAAAAAAGGAATTCTCTTTTCCACTGCATTATCATGAAGAATTCGAATTGAATTTTATCATGCATGCAAAAGGCGCCAAGAGGATTGTAGGGGATAGCATTGAAGTTATTGATGACCTCGAAATGGTGCTAATCGGTCCAAATCTGTATCATTCCTGGTTCACGCACCAGTGCAAGAATGACAATATCCAGGAAATAACAATTCAATGGCATAAGGATCTTTTTGATGATAGATTCCTGTGCAGGAACCAGTTGAATTTCATTAAGTGTATGTTTGAAAGGTCTATGAGAGGGATTTCCTTTTCACAGGATACCATACGCCATCTAACCCCCAGAATACTTTCGTTGAATGAAAAGAATGGATTTGATTCTGTACTCGAGCTCATGAGCATCCTGCACGACCTTTCAATTTCCCGCAACATGCGGACACTTTCAGACGCCGCCTTTAGCAATGAACAATTCAGTTATAACAGCAGAAGGATAGAAAAGGCATTCCAGCATATGTATGACAATTTTGACAGATCAATTTCATTAAGCGAAGTAGCCAAACTCGTGAATATGACTGAAGTATCCTTTAGCCGATTTATTAAGAAAAGAACAGGAAATACGTTTATTGATAGCCTGAATGAGATCAGGCTGGGCCATGCTTCCAAAAAACTGATTGAGACAACCCATTCTATATCTGAAATCTCCTATCATTGTGGTTTTAATAATATTTCCAACTTTAACAGAATATTCAAGAAGAAAAAGGGATGTACCCCCAAGGCTTTCCGGGAGAGCTTTACCACAGGCACCAAAGTCTTCATTTAACCTGCCTTCTGGCAGTCCCAGAAAAAACAAATTGTTTTTCAAAAGCTGGTAACATAAAAATATCTTTGCGCCTCAATTTACATTTGGGTGGAAAAATCAAATTTTGTAGACCAGATCAGGATTTATTGCCGTAGTGGCCACGGGGGAGCGGGCAGTAAACATTTTATGCGGACCAAATTCAATGCCCTTGCTGGCCCGGATGGAGGCGACGGCGGCCGGGGAGGGCATATCATTTTGCGCGGAAATAAAAACCTATGGACATTATTACATTTGAGATATACAAAAAATGTTTTTGCAGAAGATGGGGAAAACGGAAGCGGCAATAATTGTAACGGACGTTTCGGAAAAGATACCATTATCGAAGTTCCTCTAGGCACAATCGCCAGAGATGATCAAAGTGGACAGAAAGAAGCCGAGATTTTAGAAGATGAACAGGAGATCATTTGGATAAAAGGCGGTAGGGGGGGAATGGGAAATGCAAGGTTCGCTACCCCTACGAATCAGGCCCCTGAACATGCTCAGCCCGGTGAACCGGGTGAAGAAAGCTGGAAGGTGGTTGAACTGAAAGTGTTGGCTGATGTCGGGTTAGTGGGATTTCCGAATGCAGGAAAATCAACGCTTTTGTCGGTAATGACGGCCGCTGTACCCAAAATAGCCGATTATGCGTTTACTACTCTTGTACCTCAACTAGGTATGGTGGAATATAGAGACGGAAAGAGTTTTTGCATTGCCGATTTACCGGGCATTGTTGAAGGCGCTGCAGAAGGCCGTGGATTGGGTCATCGATTTCTACGGCATATCGAACGCAATTCTGTATTGCTATTTATGATTCCTGCGGACAGTAACGATCATAAAAAAGAATTCGAGATCCTATTAGGAGAATTGAGACAATATAATCCTGAACTACTGCACAAACAATTTATTATAGCGATCAGCAAGTCGGACATGCTGGATCAGGAATTACAGGTCGATATCGGAAGGGAGCTTCCAGCACAAATACCCCATCTTTTTATCTCTTCGCTCACCAGACAAGGCATAAAAGAATTAAAGGATCTTTTATGGAAGGTGTTGAATGAAGGTCAGGAAAAATTAAAATGAATTGTTAATATTTTTATATCACAATTTTTTTTAATGAACGTCGTTTACTGATAAACATTAGGTTATATATCACAGTTATTAAATTAATGTTAAGTGCGAAATTTATACCAGATTAAGATGTATATTTGCTCTGTTAAAACAGGAAGAAGAAATAACCTAATCTGTTTTTAGGGTCATAGCCCAGGTTTCTTAACCACAAATTCTTCCGCAGCCAGCACTTCGAATTCTACGATTTTGCCTCCAGATTGTTTGCTACTTGCCTTTTTTCCGATTGTTTGACCTCACCTCGATTGCCCCATATATCATTCTGTCATTAAAAACCACTTATATGAAGAAAGCAATCATTTCCACAATCAGCAAGCTTACCTTGGTTATTGCTCTAGGTGCAACATTTATGTCAGTTCATGCCCAATCTGTTATCCCTCCGGTAGATAAAACTGCGGATATCCGGTATTTAGGTGCAACGAGCGAGAATTTGTTGTTCAATGTAACTTACGAAAATCCCAATGGCAGCAAATTCAGCGTTATTGTTCTGGATCAGGATGGAACGCCACTTTTTCAGGAAGTTTATTCTGAAAAGAAATTTGACAAGCGTTTCAGGCTTCCCAAGGCAGAAAACCGCAAGGTGACTTTTATCGTCCGTGATTTCAAAGATGCTGATCTGAAACAAAGTTTCGAGATCGATACTCGTATCACCGAAGAACTCGAAGTAACCAAGGTGAGGTAGGGAAATTATTTCAAAAGCATTCTTTCAAACATGCAAAGCAGTTCTCAAAACTGACCGGCTGTTGCCTCAGCAGACCGGTCAGTTTTTTTATTCCGGGGTACTCACGTAGGTTTGTCCTCAGAATTATTATTATATGAAGAAGGTCTGTATCTGTTGTGTGCTATCCCTGATAGCTTTTCGCGGATTTGCCGACGAAGGCATGTGGTTGCCATTATTGCTTGGTGAGCAGGTTTATGGTGATATGGTTAAAAAAGGCCTTAAACTAACCAAGGAACAACTATTCAGTATCAACAAGGCTTCCCTGAAAGATGCCGTGGTTCTCTTTGGTGGCAACGGTTCCGGAGCATTTGTCAGCAGTCAAGGTTTGATTTTTACCAATTATCAATATGGCTATGGAGCAATTAATGCATCCGGTGCTATTGATCAGCATTTGCTTCAAGATGGTTTTTATGCCAGGAGCAGGCAGGAAGAAATGGCAGCCAAGGGATTGTATGTCGAATGTTTACTTAGAATTGAAGACGTATCAAAAGAGTTGGAAGATTCTGTGAAAGGATTGAGCGGAAACGATCGGTCGGCAAAACTGAAGTTCTCAATGGAAGTCATCAGCCGCCGCCATTCGGATCCTTTGACAAGTGTAACGGCAAGAATCAGCGCTTTATTCAATGGGAACCAATTTCTGATTTTCGTATATCAGCATTTCAATGATATCCGTTTAGTGGCGGCACCTCCAGAAAGTATTGGGAGATTCGGAGGAGAAATTGACAGTTGGAATTGGCCCAGGTTCACCGGGAGTTTTTCGGTATTCCGTGCATATGCCGGAAAGAATGGGCAGCCATCTGATTATGCAATGGACAATGTTCCCATGCAATCCAAAAGCTTTCTCCCGGTTTCCCTGAAAGGTTTGAAAGAAGGTGACTTCGCCATGATCTTCGGTTATCCTGGAAATACGAACCGTTATGAATCCTCCTTTGGGGTAAAACAAAAAATGGATATTGAGAATCCTTCCCTCATCGGTTTAAGGACTGTCAGAATGAATATCATGATTGCTGAGATGAAAAAGGATCCTTCCATTAAACTCCAGCTTGATTCCAGTTACCATATCCTTGCCGGATCTATAGGATTCTACACAGGGGAATCCAAAGAACTCTCCAAAAATGATATATATAATCAGAAGAAATCCAATGAAGTGGTTTTCCAAAAATGGGCTGATGATCAGCCAGCTTTTGAAAATGTTCTAAGCGACTGGTTGAAAGTTTACGATGATTGGAGACCCTATTCCAAACATCGCCTATATCTTGATGAAGGCATACTGAGCTCTCCGCTTATAGCTTTTGCTGTTTCCTTGCTACAAGTAGAGAATGCACTGGTAAAACAGGGTGGTGGAAATATCAAAAAAGCAATTGATGCGGCGACTGAAGCCAGAAGTCGTTTCCTGAAGCAAGAGAATAAAATCTCGGACCAAAATATTATTTCAGCATTTACGAAAATGTTTTATATGGATATTGATAAAAATCAGCGTCCTATTGGTTTTTATGAGGGGTTAAAGGGAAGTTTCGGAGATTTGAATGATGAAAATACTTACAAAAAATATGTGTCCTCTATTTTTAGCAATACTATGATTTTTGACGATTCCAAATGGTTTGCTTTTGTTAGCAATCCAGATGCAAATATTCTTCAGGAGGATGCAGCGTATAAATATGCTACCACTTTTCTAAGAAACTGGCAAGGAAAATACTTGCCGTATTACCGGCAATTTATTTTGAAAAATGACGAACTGGGGAAATTATTTTTAAAAGGCCTTTTTCAATTGGAACCCAAAAAGATCCATTATCCCGATGCCGATTCAACCATGCGCGTGACTTATGGGAATGTAAGATCCTATAACCCGAGGGAATCGGTCCATTTTGATTGTATGAGTACAATGAAAGGTGTTTTGGAAAAATATGTACCTGGTGATGACGCTTTTGATCTGCCTCCAAAATTTGTTGACCTGGCAAAGAAAAGGGATTTCGGACCTTATGCAGACAAACAAAAAAATGATATAGTGGTCAGTTTCATCACCACCAACGATATCACAGATGGAAATGGTGGTTCCCCAGTCCTTAATGCCTCTGGTGAATTGGTTGGTCTTGCTTTAAGCGGAAATTTTGAGGCACAGAGTCAAAAAATAAATTTTAATGCAACCTATTCACGCACCGTATGCGTAGATATCCGCTATGTACTTTGGTGCATTGACAAATTAGGAGGCGCCGGCAATCTTATAAGCGAACTTCGATTAATTAAACCTGCAGCACAATAACAGATAGCCCCGGACGCGGTCCAGGGCTATCTGTTCAACTTATTAAGAAATTGAAACGGAAGATCTAATTTGAGCTGGGCTTATCCCCATCAATACCCAGCAACTTAGAGATACTATTATAGGACATCGACTTTAATTGTGCTTTCGTAAAGCCTCTCAGGGAACTGGAAATAAGCGCAGTACCCGGAATGATCACATACCGGAAACTATAAGTATTGGACAAATCAATTCCGTAGGAAGTGATGTTTATAGTACTCAAAGAGTATTCGACATCAAGAAATATGGACAAATCCGATACTTCTTCAATCGAACCGTCTGGATTCTGCAGATATGATAAAACCAGTCCGCTATCTAGAACAGTTTGGGTTATGGATGATGCGGTAATTCCTTCAAAAAACAGGCTATCCCCATTCGCATCTACTTCTTCAAAAGCCATATTTAATACGGTCCATGCCGTATGCTGCACATTGCTGGGGCCTGCAGGACCTGCAGGACCAGCTGGCCCGGCCGTACCTTTGGAACAACTAACTACGGAAATGGATATCAGCAATAAAAAAAAGGAGACCAGTTTCAGATTTTTCATAAATGGAAAAATTAAGTTAAAAATTTATTTGTGATTACAAGGTACACGCTTTTCAGTTTCATTTAGTCCTAAACTATAGAAATTTAAATTGTATTAAAATTACTTGTGATATCTCAAGGTAGAACTCAAGGTCCTAGTGGTTTAGTATTAATACGCCCGTTTTTATTTTTAGTTGCTTTTGAGCGGCTCATTTGACAGGCGCCTTATCTTTCCATCGCCATAGATGGACGCATGCATAAGTGCGGTATGGGCTCCATTTTTTCGATATAGCCAATAATTCTTCATGGAATCGCTTTTTATTTGAACTATCCAACTTGTACAGTGCTTTCATGGATTGCTGAATCCCTAAGTCGTCCACGGCGAACACATCTTCCCTTCCCAATGTAAACATCAATAACATCTCGGCCGTCCATTTGCCTACACCCTTTATCCTAGTAAGGTGGGATACTATTTCTTCATTGCTCATAGAATTCAGCCGTTTATAATCTAGCCCTTCTTCAATAGCAAACCTAGCTATGTTGTGAATATAACTAGCTTTCGCATTTGACAATCCAATACCTCTTAGGGTCTCAACGGAAATATCCAAAATTTGACTTGGGGTAGGTTTTTTCCCTCCAAATAAAAGAAGAAATCGCTTCTGGAGTGTACGCGCCACCTTGGTTGAAAGTTGCTGGCTCATAATAGAACCGCATAAATGGAAATGGACATTTTTCCTTCTTCCTAATTTCAGGGATGATTGCTGCTCAATGAGCCTCCTTAACTTCCGGTCTTTGGAGAGATGTGCGATATATTCCATTGGTGGACCTGAAATTGATTAATCAAACAACGGAGCATCAGGCAAACTTTCTCCCTGATTTCACGTTTGAATGGATGTTGAATGGTGTTTCTGCTGGCAGTCTAATTAGGTTTGGCTAAGAAAATCTGCTGCAACTGGGATCTTTCGGTTCGATGCCTTATCTTCAAAGAATCCAGCTAAAGTTATGAAATAATTCTACGAAACAAATTTCGAAGGATAGCAAAAATGCATTCAAACCTAAACATCCGCAAGGAGATTATGATTACCGGCGATGGGTCTCATTCCGTTTGTATTCCGGAACGAAAAATCAGCTATCGTTCAAAATATGGCGCGATTCGAGAATCCAAACACATATTTATTGACGCGGGGCTCAGGCCTCTGATGCACACTCTTCCTGTTATCCATGTTCTTGAAATTGGTTTTGGCACTGGTTTAAATGCGTTGCTTACGCTCCAGTTGGCATCTCAGAACGGCCAGATGGTCGCCTATTAAACAGTAGAAAAATACCCGCTGGAAAAATCCTTTACTATCAAAATGAATTACTGTTCGGCTTTAGGACAGCCTGGCCTGCAACCGGTATTCGAAAAGCTTCACGATTGCGCTTGGGGCCGGGAAAACACCCTTTCGTCATGGTTCAGGATTCTAAAATTGCAAAGGGATATCATAGAGTATAGGCCTGCTCATTTTGTTCACCTTATTTTTTTTGATCCATTTGACCCTCATGTACAACCCGAATTATGGGAAAGGACCATTTTTGATAAATTATTCTTGATGATGATGCCGGGAGCTGCCCTTTTAACTTATTCGTCCAGTGGTAAGGTGAGAAGGGCGATGGAAGCTGCTGGATTTATCGTGCAGAAAATGCCTGGTCCGCCGCACAAGCGGGAAATCATAAAGGCTTTAAAGTCGACATGATTTTGGATTATGGCAGCAGCAATCCTGATACAATATGTATGACGCCGTTACTCGCCATGATATTTGTAGTGTTAATATTGACAAAACCGGTATTGCCGTTACCTTTTATTTCAATAACGGCTCCGGGCAAAATATCCAGGGTCGAACCGTTAAGATTAACAGGCTCATTGGTCTGCGTAAAATCGGAACTGAATAGTCGCGTGGGGAGGATATGGTTGGCAACCAAATTCGCCAACGTATCGGGATCCGCACTATTAATATCATTAATAGAGGAATAACCCGCCGCTTGAAAGGCACTGTTGGTTGGAACAAAAACGGTAAAAGGGGAATAGGTCAATATGCTGTCCAGGTTGGTACTGCCCTGGCTTGCCCTAGCAATGGCGGCTGACATATAACTGTAAATCGTGTCCAACTGGAAAGTTTGTAACAGCGTACCGTTTGGGGGGACCAGAGGAGACAGGATACCATTGATGGTGCCGTTACTGGCTGGCACATTGGGTTGCGTAACTGGAATGCCATTGACAAAAATGCCATTAATGCCGTTGCTAACATAAATTGAATCGCCTCCGGCGGTAATAATCTTTGCATCTGGACCCGTAGGAAGATTCGCCGATCCGAGGCTAAGGCCACCGATGATAGCATAAGATCCCAATCGGAACAAAAAACTGTCCGGTGTATTATTAATGACCATGGAATCCAAACCGAGTAAATCAAATGCACTGTCTGTAGCAATGAAAACGGTAAAGGGACCGGTACCACTCAGGGTGGAATCCAATCCTGTTTTATTGATCAGGTCATTAAACAATTTAGTGTTTGTAAAGGAAGCAATGACCTGGGTAATGGTGTTGCCTGTTCCTGTGGTAGGCGGAGGTGCGATCGGAGCCTTGGTACATTCCGGCAAAAAACAATAAAGCAACGCCGAAATAAAAAAAATAATGGTGGCCCTGAATCGATTTCTCATAAATTGAAAATTACGGCAATAATAACTGACCAATAATTTGAATCACACCATTGTGGGCCATTATATTGGATTGGCCGAGAGGTAATGCAACGACGTTGCCAGAACCCTGAACCGTATAAATAACTCCCCCAAGAACTCCCAGAGTTAACGAATCAGCCACATAGATTGGATGAATTGTTGGAGTGGTAATAAAATCCGATGTAAATATCCTTCCTGGAACAATATGGTAGGTCAGCACCTGTGCCAGAGAGTCGGGGTCAGCATTATTGACACTATCGACGGTCGTATAACCTGCCATTCGGAATGCATCGTTTGTCGGTAAAAAAATGGTGAAGATGTGACCCGTCTGCAGAATTTGATTTACATCAGTCTGGCCGCTACTTGTCCTGATAATTGCCGCAGAAAAAAAACTAAATAAGGTATCCGACTGTATTAATTGAATAAGGGTACCAGCAGGCGGAAGCAATTCCAAATTAACGGCATCGACCAATCCATTGGTTGCCTCGATATCGGCAGCTGTCAGGCCGATCCCATTTACAAAAATACCTGATGAATTATTGGTGATAAAAACGGAATCACCTGAAAGGGTGGTTACTGGGGAGTTTGGACCAACCGGCATTTGAGATGAAGAGATACTTCCGTTCAATGCACTGTAGAGGATGATTTTATTAAGTTGGCTATCTGAAAAAAGACGAACCACTGAGTCCGAAAGACCTGCATTGGCCCATGCCTGATCGGTGGCGACAAAAAAAGTATAAGGGCCTGTATTACTAAAAAGCGAATCGAGACCGGCCCTACTCATGGAGCTATCCAATAAAGTGAGATTGGAGGCACTCGTAACCAATTTATAAATAGATGTGGGGATCGGGTTATTATTATTTACCGGCATATTACTTTTCACGCAGGCGGAAAAGAAGCTACAGGAAAACAATACACACAAAACGGCTGTCGTTAATGAAATCTTAATTCTCATAAGAAGATATGGTGTCAGGTTGTTTCATAAGCCGCAAATGAAAGAATGATACGTGATAAGCACTTTAATCAGCAAAGGTATATTTTGATACGCAAAAATAAAAGACAAATTATACATTCCTTACTAAAGAGCCATGGAGCAATCAGGCAATGATATGGTCTATTCAAAATTATAGCTAATTTCTCCGTTTTTTTCATCCTTTAGGAGGATCCCCATTTGTAACAACTCGTTACGTATCTTATCAGAAGTGACATAGTCTTTTTTTGTCCTGGCCTCTTTCCTTATATTTATCAGCAATTCCACTACACCATCGAGTTTTTGCTTGTCCCCTGCTGTCTCCTCCTTTAATCCAAATATATCCTCCATATAATTATGAAAGTACGATTGCAATAAATTAAAAGTTGTCTGACTGATACTGTATTTATTCAATTGGCCTGACTTCATGGAGTTAATGACAGGAACCAGCTCAAACATATCCGCCAAGACTCTTGCCGTATTAAAATCGTCATTCATAGATTCATCAAAATCGTAAAGCAGTTCAAGAATTTTTTCTTCAAGCGGTTGATCCCATATAATTTGTGAGGACATTTCGGGACCGTTTGGCTCTAACGATAATTTACGCAGATTTTCATACGCCTCTTTCAATCTTTTGAATCCTTTCTCAGCGGCCTGCAAAGCCTCATTACTGAAATCTAGTGTACTTCGGTAATGAGTCTGAAGAATAAAAAACCGGATTGTCATAGGGGAATAGGCTTGTTTTAACAAAGGGTGGTTCCCGCTGAACATTTCTGTCAACCGGATTACATTGTTGTAGCTTTTGCCCATCTTCCTTCCGTTGATGGTGATCATATTATTATGTAACCAGTATCTGGCAGGCACGTGTTTGTTGCAAATGACACTTTGGGCTATTTCGCTTTCATGATGTGGGAACATCAGATCCATGCCGCCGCCATGGATATCAAATTCGGTGCCCAGGTATTTTGCACTCATGGCTGAGCATTCGATATGCCACCCTGGAAAACCATCGCCCCAGGGACTGGTCCAGCGCATAATATGACCCGGAGGAGCCGCTTTCCATAGGGCAAAATCCTGTCTGTTGTGTTTTTCCTCCTGATTTTCCAAATCCCGCGATGTCTCCAGCAAGTCATCCAGTTTCCTGCCGCTCAATTTTCCATAGGGATATAGCGCTGCATATTTCTTCACGTCAAAATAAACTGAGCCGTTCATGACATAGCCATAACCTTCTTTGATAATTTGTTTGATCATGTCGATCTGTTCTACAATATGTCCCGTTGCTGTAGGCTCAATACTAGGTTCCAAGTTGTTGAACTTCCGCATTGCCCAGTGGAAAAGGTTGGTATACTTTTGAACCAATTCCATGGGTTCCAGCTTTTCAAGGACCGCCTTTTTCGTAATCTTATCTTCTGCTTCCCGTCCTTCTTCTTCAAAATGACCGGCATCCGTAATATTTCGGATATAGCGAACCTTATATCCTAAGTGCAACAGGTAGCGGTAGATATAGTCAAAAGTGATAAAATTCTTCGCGTGACCTAAGTGGCTTTCGCCGCTGACGGTAGGTCCGCACACGTACATCCCAACATGACCCTCTGTTATCGGAACAAAAACTTCTTTTTGTCTTGTATATGTATTATGGACTCTTAGCGAACTCATGTCGAATAATTATGGAAATCATTGCCGCTTAAAAAATGACTGGGATGCACCTGCTTAAAAATTTGGTGCAAAATTAGACCATCCGGCCTGAACCGGGCAACGACCCCGGGAGCAATATAAAGAAGATGGATACAAGAAAAATTCAATTTCGGCAAAATTAGGCAAATTATTCCATGAGCAAAAACCCCATAATACGGTTGAATAAGGAGCACAGCGGTAAAAAGGCAATTGGGGGGGTAAAGGCGGGGGAATGCATTATGACAATAAATAGGATTGCATGTACCTATTTACTATTCCCTTCCTCGTAATTGCAAATCTGCCACCACAGGATGGTGATCTGAATATGGCAAACGAAATTTCCTGCATTGCATCACATTGAATTGTACATCGGCCATAATATAATCTATACGCAGCGTAGGTGATAAATGAATATAGGTTCTTCCGATCCCAAACCCCTTTTGGATGAAGGCGTCCTGCAGGTTGCCCCGGATGTGGAAGTAAGTATATGAATTGGGCAGGTCATTAAAATCCCCGCAAATTATGGAGGGATAGGGGCTTTTGTCGAGTTCCCTCCGGACCAAATCTGCCTGGTTGCTGCGTAATGCATAGGCTCTTTTCAGCTTCTTAACAATAGATTTGGATGCCTCCAAAACGCTGTCATCCACGTTTCTGATGATTTCAATATCACGAAAATCCTTGGTTTGGAACATGACCGACTGCAGATGGGTCGTGAAAAGCCGGATGGTCTTGCCATTGATATCCAGATCAGCAGCGATTAAACTCTCTGTTGAATGCATGGCGTCACTTTCCTGATAGGGTATCCTGACAGTATCACGGATAGGGAATTTTGAAAAAATGATCACACCCGTTTCAAAGCTCCCGTCTTTACGGCGATAATCACGTGAAAAAAAATAGTAGGGAAAATGGAGTTGCTCCCTGATATAAGAAATTGCCGGAGATCGCTCTTTGGTATTATGAGATTCATAAAATTCCTGGAAACACATGAGATCAGCATTTTGATCCTGGAGAAAATCCATCATTTTCGAACGATGGCCCGATGTCCCGGCTTTTTTTGTAATGAACTCGTCCCAACTGCGCACATTCCAGGTCACAATGCGGAATGAGTCTGGGGGTTTTTGCACCTTAAACCCAGCTTCTGGATGAAAAGCAAACAGGGCATGAATATTCTGCCAGCCAATGACCAGTGCAATTCCGGAAAGTAAGGCCCAGTGTTGTGAATGGGTAAACAGCCAAAAAATAAAAAAGATAAATACAAGGAAAAGGAGCAATGGGAATATCAGTCCTAATAAAGAAATGACCCACCATCTCCCAGGATTAAGGAGCCCATTAGCGCAAGCCAGCAAGAAAAGGATGACGACAACTGCGTTTGAAACAATAAAAACGGGTTTCGTAAATTTCCGGAGTAATGCCATGACTGCCCCTAAATTACAAATCTTCCTTCTCAGCAGCCCTTTTCAGGATGTCTTTTTCTTCATCGGTAAGAAAACGATATCCCTGTTGATTGATCTTATCTAATATATCGTCAATCCGTTTCTGGGTGATATTGGGGATTTTCTTAAATGGCTGTGTTCCGGAAAGGTTATAAAAAAATTCATCTTTTGTGGATTTTGTTTTCCTCATTTTTCCAGGATTAAACAAATTATTGCACCAGTCGAAAAAATCATTCATCCAACTGCTCCAATCCCTCCCCTTGCGCATTTGAAAAATGAAAAGAAATCCCATTGCCGCACCTGAAAGATTGGCAATGTATTCTCCGGAACCTCCAAATTGAATACTGGAGAAATTCAGGAGGCCATAGATCACCATTAACACCCAAAGTGGAATCCCGCCATTGATCATGGGAAAGATCCTGTAGTCAGGAGCAACGGTAGTTGTGGCGACCGCCACAGCGACAACGGCTGGGTTTGCCCCAATGAGCTGGGCATCCAGGATCCGCCCATGAAGCTGTGGGAGAAGATGAAAGGAAAGGATGAAAAAAACCGCCCCCGCAACGCCGCCATAGATGTAAATAGGCACAAGTTTCCGATTTCCGGTAAGATCCTGAAGTATATATCCAAAACTCCACAACCATACCATATTGGCAATAAAGCGGAAGACACGTTGGTCAGAAAACATATAACTCAGCACCGTCCATGGCCGGCTGCTCAATTTTTGAAGATTGGCAGGGAGTACGAACCAACTAAAAACTGCACTGAAGGAGGATTCGGGTTGGGCTGAGGACATCAGATAGATAACATATATGAACTTAAGGACGACAAACAAAACGGCATTGATCACCAGGAGTTGAACTAGCGAATTGCCGTCCTGTCCCAGACTCATCTTTTTGCGGAAACTATCTTCCATTAATTTCATTGAATTGGGTATGAAATTACGAAATCTACTGCGTGATCATTGCAAGCATTTGAAAATATAACAGACGGTATTGAAAAGAGTTTAGTATGGCTTCATGCGATCCTGTCTTTTCCAGTACATAACCAGTAATATGCCCACGAGAGCCCCTCCCAAATGTGCCCAATGCGCGATATTATCACCCGCGGAGTTGCGAACCCCTAAATATAATTCTGCCCCTGCATAGAATAAAACAAGCCATTTGGCTTTTATGGGAACGAAGAAATACAGATAGATCAGGCTGTTTGGAAACAGGTACCCGAAAGCCGCCAGGCAGCCGAAAATGGCTCCTGATGCACCCAGCGTGGCCTCATTCATACGGAATTCAGGAGAATACAAATATTCTGCCTGTTGGTCTGTTGACATCATTTGAAATTCCTGCCATATAGGTGTCAATTCGTGATGAAGCACAAGCAGGTGTAAGAGTCCGGATCCGACTCCACAAAGGACATAGAAAATCAGAAACCGCTTGGGGCCCCAAAAATTCTCCAGGATGCTCCCGAACATCCAAAGCGCGAACATATTGAAAAATATATGATCCCACCCGCCATGAAGGAACAAGTAGGTAACCAATTGATGTGGACGAAAATATACGGAACGGAAATCATGCAATGCAAATAAGTTCTCCATATTAAAAGAACTATTGTCACCGAATGCCTTTTGCGCCAAGAAAACCAGCACATTGATGATTACCAGATTTTTGATAACCGGGGGGATCATTTGGAAACTACCGGGCCGAAACTCTGTCATGGTCGTTTATGATTAGAGGATGCAATTTAATGATTAGGCCGGAAGAGGCACCTGCCGGTTCTAATATTTCTGTTAATTCTTGCACTTTCACCGCAATTCCAACCTGATCACATTCTCAATGTGATGGGTATGCGGAAAAAGGTCCACTGGCTGTATTCTGGTTACCCTGTATTTTTCGTCAAGCCTGTTCAAGTCCCGGGCCTGTGTCGCGGGATTGCAACTGGCGTATACCAGGATACCTGCTCCAATATCTAAAATTTTTCTGATCAGCCTCTCATGCATGCCTGCACGAGGAGGATCGGTAATGATGATCTCTGGTTTTCCATGCTGCACATAAAAATCTTCAGTGCATAAATCGGTCACGTCGCCGGCAAAGAACGAGGCATGGGTGATTTTGTTAATGGCCGCATTTTCTCTGGCATCTTCAATAGCCTCGGGAACAATTTCCATTCCAATGATTTTTTTTGCCAGCGCACTGACAAAAATTCCGATGCTCCCGGTCCCGCAATACAGATCATACACAGTTTGTCCACCCGTTAGGCCGCAAAATTCCCGGATCACCTGATACAAACGGAGCGCTTGTAAGGAATTGGTTTGAAAAAAGGATTTAGGCCCTATTTTAAAATTAAAATTATCCAGCTTTTCAATGACGTATCCTTTTCCAAAAAAAACTTGGGGATTGAGATCTGTAAGGCTGTCATTTCTTTTCGAATTGATGGTATACAACAGCGTGGTGATCTTTGGAAACTGCAACAGGAGAAAGTCTAAAAGCATTTTGATCTTTTCATCTTCATAACCGAAGATGACATTGACCATCACTTCCCCTGTGGTACAAATCCGCAGTTGCAGTGTCCGCAGCCAACCTTCCTGTAACTTTAGATCGTAAAATGATGCATGCTGATTAATTGCCCAATCCTTAATGGCATGCCGCAACAGATTGGTAGGTTCTTCTTGCAGATGACAGGTGCCAATATCTACAATTTTGTCAAAAATACCTTTGGCATGAAAACCAGCTGAATCCCTAACAGAAGATACCAGCGGGTCTGCTAATTCACTGGCCAATAAATACCGTTTGTTGGAGAAACTGTATTCCATTTTGTTACGGTAGCCTCTGGTCTTGTTCGCTCCTATCAGGGGTTGAACGGCAGGCAAAGCAATTTTGCCAATGCGGCTAAGATTATCTTCCACCTGTTTTTGCTTGTAACGCAACTGCTTCTCGTAAGGTAACATCTGCCATTGACATCCTCCGCACACACCAAAATGTGCACAAAAAGGTTCCACCCGGTCAGCCGAATATTGATGGTAGCGGGTAATCAGCCCTTCAGCCCAGTCCTTTCTATTCCTGATCAGTCTTATATCGACCAAATCGCCTGGAATAGCGTTTTCCATGAATATCACTTTACCATTAACCCTAGCCAATGATTTTCCTTCAGCCGCATACTCTTCCACCACTATATTTTCCAAAACGGTCAGCGCATTTTTTTTCCTCACACTGCAAAAATAGCGACTATTGAGCTCAAGCCGCCATTTTGCCCTGCGCCTGGACTGCCAGCAGCAAATGCGTTAACTTAGCCACCCAAATTCACACTGGCCAGATGCAGATACACCTGACAACTGATAACCATGATCAAGAAAAGATCGGGATTAAAGAAAATAACCCGCTAATGCCTGGCGTTTGTATGGTAAATACTGCTTTTGTGAAAAGATGTTGCCTATCCTTCCTCACGCTGATACTATTTCTGCAAGCACACACGCAAGAAGCCTATTCTATAAAACTTACGCTGAAACCGTATAAAAACAGTAGGGTTTATCTTGGATATTATTATGGAAAGATCAAGGCCCTGGCCGATTCCGCTATCTTAGATGCAAATAGTACGGGAACCTTTAAGGGCAATGAAAAATTGCCAGGTGGCATTTATTTTATCGTTTCCCCAAAAAAGGAGATCCTTTTTGAATTGCTGATTGATCAAGATCAGCATTTTTCAATACTGGCCGACTCCGCTACACTTTCGGATCAGATCCAGTTTATCGGGTCATCAGAAAATACGCTTTTTGCTGCTTATACGAGGTTTATCGCCAAAGACGGCAAGGAAATCAACCAGCACCATTCGGAGCTTGCACTTGCTAAAACCAGGGAGGATTCAGCCAAGGTTATTGCAAGGATCAAACAACTCAATAGCGACATACAGAATTACAGGGATGAGATCGAAAAAAAATACGGGGAATCATTGTTAGCCATCCTGTTCCGGGCTCTTAAGGATCCAGTCGTCCCGGCTGCAGACAAACAACCGGAAATGAAATCCGACAGCCTTTTTGCTTACCATTATTACAAATCTCATTATTGGGATGGCGTGTCTTTCACCGATGACCGCCTTATCCGTACGCCATTTCTTGAATCCAAGCTAGATAAATATTTTAAGGATTTGGTGCCGCCCGAAGCTGATTCCATTGATAGGGAGGTTGACATGATGCTCCTGAACGCCCGCGTTAATAAGGAGATGTTCAAATACTTGCTGATCTATTTTGTCCAGAAATATATAAACCCAGAATACATGGGGCAGGATGCTGTATTTGTTCATTTGTTCGATAAATATATCAATCCCGGCCAGGCGACTTTCTTTACGGACAAATACCGAAAATTCATAAATGACCGCGCCTATAGTCTGATGGCCAATCTTATCGGTCAAGCGGCACCCAACCTTGAAATGACTGATACAAGTGGCCAAACCCAACAATTATATGCTGTTGATGCCCCCTTCATCGTGATTTGTTTTTGGGATCCAACCTGCAGCCATTGTAAGGAAACAGTTCCAAAGGTAGATTCCATATACCAGGCTAAATGGAAAAGGGAGGGTGTAAAACTGTTCGGTGTAATGGTAGACGGTGGTATGGAAAACTGGCTAAAATTTATTAGGGATAATCATTTGAATGATTGGATTCATGTTTACCAAACAAAGGCGCAGCATGATACTGAAGTGGCTGGAGAGAAGCCGGACTTCAGACAGTTGTACGATGTCTACCAGACGCCACTCCTGTATTTGCTTGACAAGGATAAGCGGATAATCGCTAAAAAATTAACCTACCAGCAACTCGAGGAGGTGATCAACCTGAAACTGAAGCATGAAAAATCAAATTGATAGGAGAAGGGCTTTCAATGCCATTACTTATTTTCTAACCGCTTTTGTTGCTTTCCTGACTACAACCATCAGCGCCCAGGCAATATTTACCTATGGTGATAACAGCATCAGCAAGGAAGAATTCGTAAGGGCCTACAGGAAAAATAATACGACCGGAAAGCCAACCGTGAAGTCTTACCGGAACTATCTTGAATTGTATGCCCGTTACAAATTGAAGGTCAAAGCAGCTTATGATCTCAACTTGGATAAACTGCCAAACCAAGTGACCGAATTGCAGAATTTCAGGAACCAGATTATAAGTTCCTACCTCAACGATGAAAGCAGTATGAATAAGTTGATATCAGAGGCATTCATCCGTGCTCAAAAAGATATCCACCTGGCTCATATTTTTATTGCCATTCCAAAAACGATTTCAACCGCAGATACTCTGGTTATATATAAGAAAGCTAAAGATATTATTGCCTTGTTAAGAAAAGGAGCGGACTTTTCGGAAACGGCGGTGGCTTTTTCCGGAGATCCTTTCGCCAAAAGCAATAGGGGTGATCTTGGCTATATCACTGCCTTCAGTTTGCCTTATGATTTGGAAAATCTGGCTTACGAAACTCCAGTCGGAGGCTTTTCCAAAATATACAGAGGCAAAACTGGATATCATATTTTTAAGAATCTGGGACAAAGAGAGGATTTGGGAAAAATGAAAGCTGCCCAAATTTTGCTTGCTTTTCCTCCTCGAGCTGATGAGCGAGTGAAAAGAGAAGTCGAAATCAGGGCTGATTCCATTTACAACGCGCTGCTGAAGGGATCGGATTTTAAAGATCTTGCCAAAAAATTCAGCGGCGATAACTTGACTTATCAAACCGGAGGGGAAATGCCCGAGTTCGGTGTCGGGAAATACGATCCCGGTTTTGAAGCCGCTGCATTTGCGTTGCATCATGACGGGGAAATCAGCCATCCGGTGCTTAGCTCATTTGGTTATCATATCATCAAACGATTGAGTTTCAAACCCTGTTCCACCGTTAAGGATAAAGAAACTTTGAAAAGTTTGAAAGAAAAAATAATGGCCGACCCGCGTAATGAGGTATCTAAAAACGTCATGCTGCAAAAAATCCTTCGGCTCTCTCATTTCCAAAAGCGCCCTCTTATTGAAACCAATGTCTGGGCTTATACGGATAGTGCCCTGCAAATGAAACCTTTGCCAAGATTCCCTGGCTTGGCAGATACCACCATATTATTCCAAATTCAACATAAAGAGGTCACCCTAAAAGATTGGCTGGATTTCAGAAAGAGCATTAGAAATAATCGCGGACTCACCAATGGTAAATCGGACATTGAATTAATGGACTTATTTATCCAGAATATTGCTTTTGATTTCTACCGCAACCATGCTGAAGATTATGACAAGGAGTTTGCCTATCAGTTAAATGAATTCAAAGAAGGAAATCTCCTTTTTGAGATCATGCAACGGCAGGTTTGGGACAAGGCAGCGTCCGACAGTCTAGCATTGCAGGAATATTTCGAGGCCCACAAAGACAAATATTGGTGGCAGCCAGGCGCCGATGCCATCGTTTTTACATGCAGTAATCCTAAAGTAGCTGCGGATCTAAAGGACAATCTGATGGCCAATCCCGCGGGATGGAAAAAATGGGTTGACAGTTCCAAAGGGACAATACAATCAGATTCGGGAAGATTTGAATGGGCACAACTGCCAATGATGAACCGCAACCAGGTGCAGGCAGGTCTATGCACTGAATTTGTCATAAACCCAACCGACAATACAGTCTCCTTTGCGTATCTGCTGAAGTTATATACCGAACGTTCACCACGCAGTTTTAAAGATGCCCGTGGATTCATCATCAACGATTTTCAGGCTTCAGTGGAAAATCAGTGGATCGAAGGATTGAAAAAGAAATATCCGGTAAAGGTCAATGAAAACGTGTTGAAAAGCTTGCCCAGATAGGCATCCTCGTTGATATACAATTTGTGGGAATTATTTGAAAAGGTAGTAACTTCCAAAGTATACTCAACCCTGACTTTATGCGGTGGTGTAAGCAAGTATGTATTGGATTGACAGCGCTTCTCTGCTTCGATTCTCTCCATGCCCAGCGGGTGCTCTATTCTTCTTTCTCGGATTTTCATTCCGTGACCCATTTTGAGGTGGCCGGAAAGGCTGGTGATTATTACTGGGTCGAGAGAGAAAATCAGCCCTTTTCATTCAGAAGGCCTGCTCTCACTGCACAGGAACAAAGTTTTGAAATCTATGATTCAAGATTAAACCCTGTTAAAACAATTGTTACTGCAGAAAGAAGGGACAATGAGCTGAAGGAATATCTTATCTGCAGCTCCCGCTATTTTGACCGACTGATTTTAAAGGCAGGCCCTGAAAATACGGTTTTGTCGCTCGACAGGTATACACCGGACGGCACAGCTCTATACGAAGGTTCAAGAATTGTCGGGAATTTCCCTTTGTCTGAATCAGGTAATAATTTCCTGATGGCACGCAGTGAAGATCAAAGCAAACTGCTGGTTTTATTTTTTCAACCCATACCCTCTTCGCCACCTCGCATTCATGCCATTTTGTTTGACTCAGAATGGCAACAACTGGACTATAGTCAATATGATCATCCTTTTCTTACGCAACCCTTGTTGCAGGAAGAGGTAGTCAATTATCCCATTGAGAACTTCAACAGCGCCCCACTCAAGTTGGCCAACAACGGCCAGTGGCTGATGCTATCACCTTCCAGAATCAACTACAATTATCTGTTGTTCAATTTTAACAGCAAATCCAAGGGCAAGGATAATGGATTTATTTTCAAAGAAATCCCCCTCCCCGCTTCATCCGTGACTGAGGATCTTTCCCTGACCATTGATAATGAAAAAGCAACCGCTTTGGCGGCTGTGTTGTCCAAATTCAGATACCCTGCGTTAAAGAACGTGGAGATCATCCGTTATTCTTTTGCAGAAAAGGAAATTGACTTTGATTCAGCCTATAGATTCAGTACACTGGCCGGAGCCCAGTTAAAAAACGAAAATTTAGTCCATGAAAGCCTAATCGGGGTGCCTAAAAAAGGCTTCATGTTGCTAAAAGAATATGGAAGGACCTTTGAACCCTCCTACGATGACGTCCTTTACCAAAATCCATGGGATATTGAGGCCTTGTATACAAATGTTTCCGTGACCAATATCCACGAACTTCCTTCCATTAACCGGGACGGCTATACGCGTCTCAGCAGGTTAGGGGCAATAAGAGGTATTTTTGACCGGGGAGACCTTAACCTTTTTTATTTCCCTGCCATAAAGGGCGATAGTTGCTGGAGCGGTATGATCAATAAAGAACAGGCTACCGAACTAAATTCCCCTTATCTGTCATACTTCACACTACCAGTCAATGACAGAATATTCTTTTTCTACAACAGCTTTTTTGGCAGTAGAGGACAATTCGGGAGCACGACCATCCTCGATGACCAGGGAAACCTGCAAACGGAAGGAGGCGGAGCTTTTTGGAAATTCAACAATATCCTGGATTTTCAACAATCCCAGCAAATTTCCGATAATGAAGTCGCAATCCCTTATGCAAACTCAAGGAGGAAAGGATTCGCCATCATTCGTTTTTAACCGGATTCGCTATCCGACCAGAGCCGCGGCGCCGAAAACACCCGCACTATCCCCCAAGGATGGTTTCAGGATAAGCGTATCCACCCGGTTGTTGAAGATAAAATGCTGCAGCGAAGCCGAACCCTTTGTATAAATAATATCGATATTTCCCACCCCACCTCCAACAACAATACAGTCGGGATCCAGCATGTTGGTAATAACGGAGACCGCTTTGCCAAAAAAATGGCTCAGGCGGTCCATAGTTTGTGTCGCATATTCATCCTGATGGTTCCTGTGCCTGGTAACAATTTCTTTCAATCTGATTTTTTTCCCGCTGATACCTTCATAATATCTTTCCAATGAGGGTCCGGAGATTACTGTTTCCACACATCCGGATTTGCCACAATAGCATGGACCACCGGACTCATCCAGAAAATTATGGCCCCACTCACCTGCAATCCCCTGTTTCCCATTCCAGACCTTCCCATCGTAGACAATGCCACCACCGACACCCGTTCCCATGATAATGCCAAAAATCAATTTTGCACCGGGGCACTTTTCCTTGACTACGCCCCAATGCGTTTCGGCAAGGGCAAAGCAATTGGCATCATTGGCAAGTTCAACCGGAAACCTTAACAAGGACTCAATGTCTTTCTTTAGAGGCATTTTATTGAGCGCGGTGCTATTGCAATTCTTCATGGTCTTAAGGATAGGATCCAAAACGCCTGGGGTCCCCATTCCAACAGTATGAGGCGTGAGTCCGGACTGTTTTTCCATCTCTTTGACCAGTTTACCGATCTGCCGGACAATATGATCGTAACCTTTATCAGCTTCGGTATCTATCCTGGTTCTTAGGATCGGATTAGGATCCAGCAAAGAGGGTAGAATAACGCCTTCGATCTTTGTCCCACCCAAATCAATTCCCCATATCGGATTTTGCATTGGCAGAAATTTGAAATTGAAAAATAAAAACTTTTATATTCTAAAACTTACCGATAAATTTAATCAATATTGTTTCCATATGTTTTCCTATCCGGTAAGAATTGCGTTGATTGCCTCCCTGGGAGGCTTTTTGTTTGGCTTTGATACTGCGGTCATTTCCGGTGCCGAGGAGGCCATTCAAAAACTTTGGTCGCTTAGCAGCGCCGTCCATGGCTTTACAATTGCGTCCGGACTATTAGGTACCGTTTTAGGAGCCATGATAGCGGGTATTCCAGCCAAAAAATACGGAAGGAAGAAAGTGCTTTTTGGTGTAGGGGTTTTGTTCTTGCTGGCTGCGGTCGGCTGTGCTTTGACCAGTTCATGGTTTTTATTTGTTGTGTCCAGGATAAGTGGCGGTGTCGCCGTAGGAGCATCATCCGTGGTTGGTCCGATGTACATCGCTGAAATTGCGCCCGCCCATAAAAGGGGAAGACTTGTCGCTTGTTTTCAGCTTAACATTGTTGTTGGAATTTTGGCAGCATTCCTCTCCAATTACGCTTTTGTGGATTCGGGAGAAAACGCCTGGCGTTGGATGATGGGTATTCAGGCGATCCCTGCTGTCGTTTTTATCATCCTGCTTCGTCAGATCCCCGAAAGTCCCCGATGGCTGGTTTTGCAACACCGCGAAGACGAATCGCGGATAATTTTGTCCAGGACTGGAGAATTGGATGTAGAAGCAGCAATTTCCGCCATCCACGCATCGGTTAGCGGTGGGATAAAAGAGAAGCTATTTAGCTCCAAATATGCCAAACCCATATTCTTTGCAGTTTTGCTGGCGATGTTCAATCAACTCTCGGGTATCAATGCCATCCTTTATTACGCTCCCCGGATCTTTGAATTGGCTGGTGTGCAAAAAGGGGCCATAGCTTTTCAGCAGGCAATATTTGTGGGCGCAGCCAATCTGGTATTCACCCTATTGGCAATGACCTTTATTGACCGTTTCGGTAGAAAGACATTATTATTGATCGGTTCTGCGGGGATGGTTATTTTCTTAGGCTTAACCTCTTATGTTTTTGGTAGCGGACAATCAGGTGATATGGTCAAATGGCTGTTGGTGGGATTTATCGCCTTTTTTGCATTTTCACAAGGGGCTGTAATCTGGGTGTTTATTTCAGAAATCTTTCCTAACAGCGTTCGTTCTCAGGGACAATCATTGGGTAGTTCCACCCATTGGGTGATGGACGCCATCATTACCTGGACCTTCCCAATCATTGTCGAAGGAAGTCCAAAGGGGGGCTATTATTCATTTCTTTTTTATACGGTCATGATGGCATTATGCTTCCTATTTGTATGGAAAGTCTTACCTGAAACAAAAGGAAAATCTTTGGAGTCCATTCAGAAGGAACTTGGCATTTCTTAATGGTGCATTTCCTTGAACTCTTTTTGAAGAATCTTCCATTCCAAGACCGATAAGCCGATTTATTTTTTATATTTATCCATAGAAACGAGGCCTGCCCAATATTTCCCACTTACAACATGCAAATATGCAAGCCAGTGAGCTGCTCAATACCTACTATGTGGATACCGGTACATGGGATGAAATGTACGCAGACGCTGCCGTACGAGAGCAATATAAAGGCGTCGTAGACTTTATGCAGCAAATGAGCATAGAGGAATTGAACAAAAAGGAAGAAATGGCCCGGGGTCTTTTTATGAGTCAGGGCATTACCTTCACTGTATACAGCAGCGGGGAAGGGATTGAAAAGATATTTCCATTCGATATTATCCCCCGCATCATTACCGCCGCCGAATGGATCTTTATTGAAAAAGGGATCAAACAAAGGCTGAAAACTTTAAACCTGTTCCTCAAAGATGTTTACAACGACCAATTCATTCTAAAGGACGGAATAGTCCCGATTGAAATGATCTACAGTTGCCCGCATTACTTGCGTGAAATGCATGGGTTTCCCGTACCTCATGATATTTATGTCCATATTGCCGGCATTGACCTTATCCGAAACAACGATGGCAGTTTCTACATCTTGGAAGATAACCTCCGCACCCCCAGCGGAGTAAGTTATATGTTAGAAAACAGGGAAATCAGTAAACGCCTTTTTCCGGATTTATTACCCAAGAATAATGTCCGCACGGTAACTGAGTATCCGAATATCCTCCACAAAAACCTAGTAACCTTATCGCCCAGGCAGATCAGCAACCCGACAATCGTTGTACTTACACCGGGAATATATAATTCGGCCTATTTTGAACACACGACCCTGGCCCGGTTAATGGGCGTGGAGTTGGTGGAAGGCCGCGACCTCGTGGTCGATAATCACCGGGTATATATGAAGACGACAGCTGGATTGCAACAGGTCGATGTAATTTATAGAAGGGTCGATGATGAATTTCTCGATCCACTGGTTTTTAACCCTGGAAGCATGCTGGGGGTGGCCGGGATTATGAGCGCTTATAGAAAAGGAAATGTGGCGATTGTCAATGCTGTGGGGAATGGGGTTGCTGACGACAAAGCGATTTACACTTATTTGCCGGCTATGATTAAATATTACCTGAATGAAGAACCTGTCCTGAAGAATGTCCCGACCTATCAGTTGGGAAGCACTGATGAAAAAGAATATGTATTTGAGAATATGAACAAAATGGTAGTTAAGAAAACAAATGAAAGTGGAGGTTATGGGATGTTAATGGGTCATACCGCCAGCGATGAAGAAATATCCAAGTACAAGTTAGAGATCCTGAAAGATCCACGGCAGTATATTGCCCAACCCATCATCAGCTTATCTTCTTCGCCGTGCTATATTAACGGGACCCTGCAACCCAGAAGGGTGGATCTCAGGCCTTATGCCTTATGCGGACCCGATGGGATACAAATTGTTCCAGGAGGATTGACCAGGGTAGCCCTAAAAAAAGGGTCCCTTGTCGTGAATTCCTCGCAGGGCGGGGGCAGTAAAGACACTTGGGTATTGGCGATATAATCTTTGAACGATGAAAACCCAATTCTCAAAAACCTAAAGAAATCTATGCTAAGCAGGGTTGCCGATAGCTTATATTGGATGAGTCGCTATATCGAACGTGCAGACGGCATTTTGCGAATGTTGAAAATCAACTACGCTTCCTCCCAGGATGAACTGCATGAATTCTCATGGAAACCGGTACTGCTGATATTCACCTACATGGAAGAGGAGCAGGCGAGTGCCATTTCAAACCATTCCAGGGAAGTCCTCCAATACATGGTAACTGGAAAAGAAAACCCAAACTCGGTTCTAAATATGGTCACTCATGCAAGGGAAAATGCCCGGAGTGTGCAGGATCACATCACCAAAGAACTCTGGCAGTGCCTCAATGACTTTTATCATACCATTAGGGACGAACGATTGGCCGAATCATTACAAAGAGAAGATCCCGTGACCGTTTTGGATGTTTTGATCAAACAGGGATTGCTTTATTATGGCACCACGGATATCACGATGGCAAGGGGGGAAGGTTATGCATTCATGAATATTGGCAAACTCCTTGAACGAGGAGTCCAGTCCGCAGATATACTGGATATAAAATTTAGTGATCTCCAATATGACTTTACCAAAACCGACACCATGTATTGGAAATACCTGCTGCTGTCCATTTCGGGTTACGAACTGTACCTCAAAACCTACAGGAGCGGATTTGAAGCAAAGAATGTGGTTGAACAAATCGTCTTAAATAATGATTTTCCCAGATCGGTCATCTATTCTATTAATCAATTACACAGGTATTTTGAAAGATTGAAGAGTGATGGTAATGCAGAAGGATTTAGGAAGATCGATTTTATGATTGGTAAAATAAAAAGTAAAGTAAAATATTCAACAGTGGAAACCATTATGGAGGAGGGCCTTCATGCCTACCTAAACACCGTAAAAGAAGAACTTTATGAGGTGGCCAATGCGCTCGACCAATATTATTTTGCCTACAGTTGATCTTGTTTTCGTTTTATCCATTGTAGTCAGACTTGCTATTTCATAACAATCGAAATTCATCAAATGCCCCGTTTCAAAATTCACCATAGGACTAAGTACACTTATGAGTCTCCAGTAAGGGACAGCGCTAATCAGATTGTACTCTTCCCTATTAAAGACGAATACCAGGAAGTACTGAAAGACGAATTGAAAATCACAGGCGATCCGGAGCTGGAAATTTTCAAGGATTTTTATGGCAATGAGATTGGTTCCTTTATGCGCGCAGAGCCACATGAAGAACTTATCATTGATTCAAAAATTGAAGTCATCACAAAACTAAGGCCGGAACCGGTTGACAGCCTTCCCTCTATTGAACAATGGGAACAACTGCTACAGCTCAGATTCCAGGCCCCATATATTGATTTTCTAAAGCAAGAGCAGTTTGATGCCCTTGAAGAGCTAAAACAAGTAGCCATCAGCAGTCAGAACAAAGGTATTACTCCCCTTTCAGCATCACTGGAATTAACGGGATTTGTCTTTAAGAATTTCAAGTATATCAAAGGGGTTACCAATGTTGAAACGACCCTGGATGAAATATGGAAAATAAAGGCAGGTGTTTGCCAGGATTTCGCCCATATCCTTCTGATGATGTTGCGCATGATTCATATACCTTCCAGATATGTCAGCGGTTATATTTGCCCAGGGGTAGGCGGCATGCGTGGCGAAGGCGCAACGCACGCCTGGGTTGAAGCCTATATTCCATTCTATGGCTGGATCGGCTTCGATCCCACAAATAATTGTATAACTGCCGGTAACCATGTCCGTTTGGCCGTTGGCCGTAATTTTAGTGATTGCTCCCCTGTAAAGGGTACCTATAAGGGGCAATCCAGCCATGTACTGGAAGTAAGTGTATCCGTATCATACGAAGACGGAAGGACTACGGAAGACGAAAACACGGTTTTAACCACCCAGCCCTCAAAGAATAAAGCTGAACAAAATTCCTATCGCAGGTATATGGAGATGATGCAGCAACAGCAACAGTAAGTCCTCAATTACTAAATTTGGCACCCGGTGGGGGACGGTAGTCCCCGAAGGGGATTTCCAATAATCTCCCTATATGATTATTCTCCTCTTCTTTCATGCATGAATCGATTCCATATTGCAGAATCTGAGTGTGTTTCAGGTGCACAAAAGTCCCGAAAATGCGGTCCCAAAAAGAAAAGATATTCCCATAGTTGGTATCAGTCAGCGGTTGCTGATAATGGTGATGTACCTTATGCATGCCGGGAGATACAATGATCCAGGCCAGTATATTGTCAAACCATTTTGGCAGCGAAATATTGGCATGATTGAACTGCGAAAATAAGACCGATAAAAATTGATAGAGGAAAATCAGCCATATAGGCGCTCCTGATATGACCACCGCGATAAAAGTAAATAATGCCCTGAAAACACTTTCCACCGGATGATGGCGGTTTGCTGTCGTTGTATCCACCCAGGTATCCGTATGGTGCACCAAATGAAATTTCCACATCCATTTTACTTTATGCTCAATCCAATGGATCAGCCATGAACCAATCAGGTCAAGGATCATTAGACCAAGCAGGGTATATAACCAAACAGGCATAGCTATTAAGTTCAATAGACCCAGTTTCCTATGATAAGTGTAGTCACTTCCGAGTACGATCAGAAAAGCAAAAGCAAGATTAACAATGACAGTGGTCAGGGTAAAGAAAAGGTTCAATCCTGCGTGACGCAATTTGTTATAACGCAAACGAAACATGGGGATAATTCCTTCAATTGCCCAAAAAAACAAAATGCCGCCAACAAGCATGGCTAACCGTTGCAAGGAATGGATATGCTCAAAAAAATAAATGATCCTCTCCATAAAAATCAATTCAATTGGATATTTAGATACAGCTAAATTGCACGCAGGTGATTATTATCTACCTCATCCAACAGTTCCATAGCCTGCTGAGCCTGCGAGACATCGACCATCAGCTTCATCCCACCGATCGCAGGACTAAGCAAGGGATCAATAGTAATGGTATATTCGTCCGCCAAGTGGCAATTGATGCCCTCACTCTGCAACATAGCCAATTGAATATGGGCATTGATATAATTGTCAAAAGAGCGGAGTTGGACAAAATTCATGGTACAAATAAATATTAGCTACGATAATTGACTGATGGCTCCCTTCAGCTGTAAAAACATTTTCGGAATATCTTCTTTGTGGCAAGTACCTACGCTCAACCGATACCAGGGCGAATTCTTTTCAGCGCCAAAAGAAGAGAAAGGAACCACGGCTAGTTTTGCTTCGTCCAAAATATAAGTGGTGACGTCGGTCTGATATTGCAATAACCTGCCTTTAGATGTCTTTTTTCCGGAAAGCTCCAGTTTTATGGTCAGGTATATGGTTGCCTGCGGCGCAATGGCGTCCACCTGATAGCCTTCTTTCTTAAGTCGTATAAAACCGTCGTAAATGGCATGAAGTCTTTCCTCAATCTCTTTTTTAAAAAACTTTAGATACTCATCAATCGGTTTAGCCTGAAGTAAAAATCGTGCAGTCGCTTTTTGTTCGGCCATAGGACTCCAGGCACCGATATGAGTCAAAATTGCTTTCATCTTGTCAATTACCACAGGCGGACCGAATGCCCACCCAACACGAAGGCCCGTAGAAGCAAATACTTTGCTGATCGCATCGATATAAATCGCATACTCACGCATCGCTGGTCTCAGGGAAACAGGATCATAATGCCTGATGGATCCGTAAGTAAGGTGCCAGTACATCTGATCATACATCATGTACAATTTCTTTTCCTTTCTTCCACGACGTGCATTTTCCTCAAGCACCATGTCGCAGATATCCTCCAGATCTTTTTTGGTAATGGTCGTTCCAGTAGGATTCTGCGGAGAGCAAAGGCTGATGAGGGTTGCTTCCCGGATATGAGGTGCCACATCAGCAGCTGAGGGCATGAAATGATTAGACGCCGAGGTCTCGATCACGATGTGCTCGCCCCCAACGAAATGCGCATAGTGATTGTTATTCCAGGAAGGAACAGCATAGATAATTTTGTCCCCTTTATCAGCAATTGCCCTGAATAAAGAATAAATCAGCGGGCGGCCTCCCCCGGCTACCAGGATATCTGCAGGGGAATAATCCAGTCCCTGTCTTTCCTTAAGAAAAATTGAAATAGATTCCCTCAAATCCAAATTGCCTTCAGCCGCAGGATAATTGGTATAATGTTGTCTATAGGCCTGAACGATTTCATCTTCCAATTCCTTTGGAATTGGAAAAATCTTCGGATCAAAGTCACCCACCGTAAAATTGTAGATTTTCTCCCCTTGCCGGATTTTCTCCCGTATCTCACCACCAAGTTTCACGATTTCCGAACCGATCAGTGTTTCAGACAAATAAGAAAGCTTCATAGACGTTGAACAAGTTAACCATAAAGTTAAGGGTTAGATCTGATCATCAGTCAGTAAACAAAGACCCGAGCAAGAAAGTTATAAAAAATGAAAGACCGAAAAATCTATTCGCTTTTTATTCTCGGAGGAACTGTTGGGAAACTAAGCCTTTGGAACCTATATAACCTGTTTACGGGAGCCAACAAATCCACTTTCATTGATCAATTTCTGTATAGATCAGTTCATGCCTTTGAATTCACTGAAAAAATACGCCATGCTTTAGAAGGTAAAGCGAAGAGTTGGTATTTGAATTAATAATCAACTTCCCTCTGGGTATTCCGGGGGGAAGTATCATTTAAACCCAATCCTAGTAAGAATCTCTTTAAATCTTGGGTCATCATGCAATGGGCTAAAAAGTGGGTCAACTTTAAGCCAATACATCTCCACTTCATGATCTCAAAGCCCGAAAACGAAATAGGTCCAATTTTTTTTGGAACTGTTAAAAATAAATTTGCGCAAGTCAAAACTTGCGCATTTCTTTGCAAGAAATTACTTGCGCATTATGACACAAACGAGAGACATCTTTCAGGCAATAGCAGATCCAACCCGTAGGCAAATTATAGGTATGCTGGCTCGGAAATCACTCAATGTTAATGCTATTGCCAAGGAGTTTGATATTACCCGACAAGCAGTTTCATTGCATGTACAATTCCTTAACGATTGTGGTCTTATTGTAATCAAACAACAAGGCAGGGAAAGATATTGCGAAGCTAAACTCGAAAAATTAAATGAAGTAACAGACTGGGTAGATCAATACCGAAAATATTGGGACAATAAACTTGACTCATTGGAAAGTTATCTAGCTAAAATTCAAAAAAAGAAAAAATAGAAAGATGGAAAAGTACAATACATTCAAACAAGAAGAGAACATTCTTATACATACAAGAATTCTTGATGCTCCAAGGGATTTAGTTTGGGAAGTATGGACCACCCCGGAACATATAAAAGAATGGTGGGGGCCAAATGGTTTTTCGCTAACTACAAAATCAATGAATGTAGAACCAGGCAAAATTTGGGATTCTATTATGCATGGTTGGGGACAGGATTTTGATAACAAAATTGAGTACGTGGAGGTAAAAAAACCTTCCCTTTTATCTTATAGACATTTTGGCGAAAGCGAAGATTATAACTTTACAGTTTCTATTTTATTCGCAGAGGTTGAAGAAAAAACATTACTGACAATGAAGTCAATATTTAAGTCAAAAGCAATTATTGAAGAACTGAATAGACGGGTCAATGCAATTGAAGGTGGTAAGCAAACTTTAAATCGACTTGAGAACTATCTTAAAATATTAGTTAATGAACAAGGACATGAATAAAATAATTTTAGCAATGGGCATTCAAAACTAAATATTAAACTAAAAGAAAAATGAGCAAAATTATCTTTGACAGCGGAATATCACTTGACGGCTTTTTCGCAGGTGATAACAGAAGCCCAAACAACCCAATGGGCGGCGTTTCAGCAAAAATTCATAATTGGATGTTTAAACAAAAAGCATTTTGGAAAAACATCAATATGGAAGGCGGTGAAGAATACGGTGCAGACAGTAAATTAATTGATGATGTATTTGCAAGAACAGGTTCTTACATTATGGGAAAACGAATGTTTGAAGAAGGCGAAGTTCATTGGAAAGAAGATTTATACAAAGCAGATGTTTATGTTCTGACACACGAAAAACGCGATCCTTGGGTTCAAAAGGGGACAACGACTTTTTATTTCATCAATGATGGAATACAAAGTGCATTAGAAAAAGCAAGACAATCAGCCAAAGGAAAAGACATAAGAATACAAGGTGGTGCCAATACTATTCAACAATTTCTCAATGCAGGGCTTGTGGACGAATTTTTTATTCACATTGCCCCTGTTTTTTTAGGAAGTGGTATCCGTCTGTTTGACGGCATTGACAAAGACAAATATGATATTCAAATTGCAGAAGTAATACCATCAGACTTGACAACACATTCAAGATATAAACTGACGAAGAAATGAAAACAACTACTGCCAACAAATGTATTTGCAAAAACAGGGCTGGACAATCAATGAATTCCCTGCCTTCGCAAATACTTGAACGTTTGGCAGTCATTTACAAACACGTTACAGGAAGGACATCTCCTGCTTGTCTGGCCGGAAGGATACGTATATCCCCCGCAATAGAAATTCTAATTTTTACAGTACTTCGAACCTACTAATTATTTGATAACCAAGCTTTAGTTCAAAGAAGAATAAATTGTTGAAAATAATTCGAATAAGAAAACGCCTTCAAATCCAATGACTTGAAGGCGTTTCAATTTTCCAGCGGAGAAGCAGGGATTACCTTCGCCCGCTCCCGCAAAGCTCGGTGATCCCGTTTAAAGGGAGGCTTCATCAAAAGAACGACAGTACCGCACTACTTGCGCTATTTTTTGTTCCCGTACGCTTTGGCGAACAAGTTCGCCTCGCTTCCGGAAACAAAAAATGCCCCCGCTCGATGAGCGAGGGCACTGTCATTCTTTTGCTGGCGGAGAGAGGGAAAAGAACCTTATTCTCTATGAATTTATAATCAATATATTAGGATACCTGTAAAATGGTAGTCATGGATTGCTCAAGTCCAAAGATCGTATATGCATTCTGTCATCGTAAAGATAAAGAATAGACTGTAAATTATAAAATAGTTCTACCAGTGGATATTTTTTGAAGACAAAAACTCGCAAATAATCAACTCGTCATCGGACTCTACAAATACCACTGTATATTTCTTTTTATAGGGAACACATCTGTACCCCAATAAAGCCCTTCCTGGTTACCTGCAAGTAGCATGACTTCTTCTAGGATCAGAGAGTTTAATGAAGAAATCATATACATTGTCAGCAAATTTCTCGGCAGTAGCCACTAAGCCTTTTGATTCAATATACCATGCTATCTCTGCAATGCCATCGGCTGCCGATTGCTTAACAATTATTTCGCGGCGGCCCACTTTCTTATTAACTTTTTGCTATATGCCCTAGCCTCTTCAATCGACAATGTCTTTTCTGGCCTTGTTTTTAAGGCTGCCTTTTTCTGTAATGCCTGGTAGCTTTCTGCGGGAATAACAACATAAGATTTATTATCAATGACAAGTTTGTTCATAACCTGCTATTTTCTTCAAATTTACAAAACTTCCGTGAGAATTCAATTCTCGGCCATGTATTCTGGTCGATCACCAAAGGGAAAAATCAAGGCCGTTCATGATCTTAGAAAGACAGCTGAAGGAATGCCAGAAATATGATCAGCCGCCCATGAACACCTCGGTATTGATGGGAACATCCTCCTGGAATATGCCTAAATGAAAGTGGCTGAAACGGGGTTCGCGAGGAGGAAGGATTTGGACTTTTTTGGTTGCGAATGGCTCATAAAATTCAAAAGGGCAGAAAGATTTGTATTCCTTCGAGCCCAATTGTGTTCAAATCGATCTAAATTTTCAGCGGAGAGAGAGGGGGAAGGAACCTTACCACTTTCCGCGCTTATTTTCAATGTCTTGGGCTCGGTGGGTTTATGCCAAATTCAGCAGTCCTAACTTGGATTTGATTAACTTAGATTCCTGATTCATGATCTGACATTTTGGGGGTTGATTAATAAGTGCGGTAACTTAAAGTTAACCCCTATTGTCAGATCAAGTCTTGACTAATTCAAATGAGAAGCTGTCTAACCATTATGCTGGTGCTAGTCATGTGGTCGGGCTATTCGCAGTCGCAGGTATGCCCCCTCAACATCGACTGGTCATCAGGTACCTTGACGCATTGGTTCGCCTATACCGGCAACAATGCGGGGGGGAATGGTCCAAGCGCTATTAAGCAGGAGTATGACTCCATCTTGCCGGCTCCAGGGGGCACGATCGGCGCTACCGTCATTCTCGAGTACGATGCATACAAGACGACCGGTATCGAGGTGATCACCTCCAATTATGTCGATCAGCTGGCGAATTTATCGGCTATTCCGACGATCAGTGGATATCAATACACCACATCGGTGCGGATCGGATCAACCCTTGTCGATACCGGCGAGCTGCCGACGGGGGGTTATATACGGGGCCTTGGAATGACGTTTACCGTGCCGCCCGGGCCCGGCAGCGTGCCTTATACGCTGACCTATGCCTACGCACTCGTGATGAGCAACGGTTTCCATCCCAACAACGAGCAGCCTCAATTTTCCGTCACGCTCCTTGCGGGCGGTTCAGTCGTCAGTTGTGCCTCGCCGGTGCATTATCTGCCAACGGCAAAGGGCCCCGGAGGGTCTCTCGACACGTCCGATGCGAAAGCGCAGGGATTTTACATTATCCCGACTATGGCGCCGGCGCCATTCACAATGGCGAAGGCGTGGTCGGAAGTGTCCATCAATCTGGCCCCGTACCGGGGACAACAGGTCTCATTGATATTCGAGGCGGACAACTGCGTTCCGGGCGGTCATTTTGCTTATGCCTACGTGGCGATTCGCAGCAGGTGTTCGGTAGGCCTGGGTGCGCCTGTCATCTCCGGCGATACGGTTCTTTGTTCCAATATGCCGGTGCAGTATTCCGTTCCCGCGGTGTACGGAGAGGTTTATCAGTGGGTAGTGCCACCCGGCTGGTCCGTTCTTCCAGGCGGAAACAGTAGTCCCACCGTAAAAGTCCAAACGGGAATTACACCAGGCACCCTCGTTCTCCACACTCAATATGGCTGCGATACCTTTCTGTCTTCTTTGAATATAGTCACCACTCCGCCGACGATAGCCGGTCCGATCGGCGGCGGTACGGAAGTCTGCACGGGGGTCAATTCGGCCACCCTGACCTCGGCGGGAAACCTGGGAAGCGTACTGGGATGGCTGGCGACAACCGACGGAGCGGACTATACCGCGATCAACGATACAACCTTGCAGTATACCGCTCTGAATCTCGATAGGACCACGACTTTCCGGGCGATTATCCAGAACGGATCCACCTGCGCAGTCGATACGAGTTCCGGCGCGACTGTCGTGGTCGATCCGGTGAGTATTGGCGGAGCCATATCTCCTACCGATCTTCAATACTGCAAAGGCGAGCAGGTAGGCGCGGCGCTGAGCCTGGCTGGACAAACAGGTGCGCCGGTGGACTGGCAGATGTCGCCGGACAGTGTCCATTGGACAGATGTCACGCCTGTGGATACAACGGAAACGTATACGTTAAGCAATATGGCGGCGTCGACCTTTTTCCGGGTACTGGTGCAAAGCGGCGTTTGTCCGGCGGATACCAGCACGGCCGTGGAGGTCAACTATGTCGATGTTCCTTACCCCCAGGCCAGCCATGCTCCGGCCGATACTGCTATCTGTTATGGCGCCATCGCACCGCTGCGCGCCGAGATCGACGTCGGAACGAACTATGCATGGACGAATGCCGGTACGCTAACCGGTACAGGAGACGGGACGGTCAACGGGCTCCCTGATCAGCTTCAGGTGGTGGCCGCGCCAAAGGGATCGACGACCTACGTGCTTAGCATCGGGAATGCGGGCTGCCCGAATAGCCTGCTGGATAGTTTTATCGTCGCGGTAAATGCGCCGATCGTGGTGAATGCCGGTGGGGATACTTCGGTGACCGTGGGGCAACCGTTGCAGCTGAATGCAAGTTCGGGCGATACCACCACCGCCGGAGGTGACAGCTTCTCCTGGGCGCCGGCGACGGGGCTCAACAATCCTTCCATTGCCAATCCTGTCGCTACGTATAGCACGGCCGATTCGATCCGGTACTTGGTGACGGCGACGGCTTCGGATGGGTGTAGAGGCAGCGCGAGTCTGTTGGTGAAAATATATTCAACGGGAGCCGGAATATTCGTGCCCAATGCGTTTACGCCGGGCAGCGGCACCAACAATATCTTCCGGCCGGTATGCGTGGGTATTGTGGGGTTGACCTATTTCCGTGTTTATAACCGATGGGGGCAATTGGTCTATGAGACCACGCAGATCGGGGATGGATGGGATGGCCGTATCGATGGCCATCTGGCGGAAACAGGAGCCTATGTTTGGTTGGTGCAGGGTAAGACATATCTGGGCGAGGTGATCACCCACCGTGGTACGATGATACTGATCCGTTAATCGGGAGGATTGTATCCGCTTGGACCTCGTTGCCAGAATAAGTGTAGGTGGAGGTCGCGAGGATCTGAGAAGAATGGACTGAAATTCGTAATTTCCCTGAAACTAACACACATGATGTCTTTTCAGCGGACGGCTTATGCGCAAGTAATTAAGATTTTACACATAGGATTTTTATTGATGGCCATAGGTTTTGTTTCCAAGGCTCAGAGCAACAAGGAAAAAGAAACGAGAGAAAAAGAAACGATTAATCCTGACACGGTGGTTGACAGTATTTCGTTTTAGACTAATTAAGTAAACAAAGGACCGTAATTTTGCTAAGAGAAATGTCCTTTACTGGTAGAGGACTTTTTCACTTCTGTTAAAAATTGGCCCAGAATATTTCAAGGTTTTTAATAGGATATATTCAATATAGAAAATACCCAATTGCAAGACTTCTGCATAAACAATAGACGGGATGGATTGGAGGGTTTTTCGTTTTGCTTCCTGGCTGTGAACAATTGCGTTTCGAATTAGCACAATCATTTCTGGGCCATCCATTTTATTATTGCAATACTTAATCGTATTTGACAAGTTTGAAGGAATTGAGGCGGACAAATCGAAAAAGACCAATAGGTCTCGAATTTTGTCAACAGTTCCCAAAACTGCCGCAATCAGCCTCTCTGCCATCTCTGCCGGGTCGTTGAACCCGAAAGAAACTCCTGCACAAAAATAACGATAACTAAAACAAAAAAACAAATCAGTAGGTTCATAAAAATGCCTGTGAATGATAGTTCTTAAACTTATTCAGATAAAGCCCTTTTGTAGGTAATTTGTAAGCACTGCCAACAATCTAAGATCAGCCTTTGACCTGAAACCCTTGCTGGGTATGAGCCATCTATGGGAGTCGAACCCACGACCTGTTGATTACGAATCAACCGCTCTGGCCAGCTGAGCTAAGATGGCTTGTAAACAGGCAAAAATATAGAATCGGATACGGTTTTGTACCTTGCTTATCCTTTAAATTTTCAACCATGCATAAATGGTTTGCGCTTCTGTTGCTTTTACCCAAATTCGTTTCGGCGCAGGATATTTCCATAACCAAGGGATGGAAATTCAAAACGGGAGACCAGGTAAACTGGTCAAGTCCCTTATTTGATGACAGCAGCTGGTCTCCGATATCGATAGGAAAAGCCTGGGAGGTCCAGGGCTATGCGAATTACGATGGGTTTGCCTGGTATCGGCTGCATGTCCGCATACCCTCATCTATTAAAGAGAAAGCTTTTCTTAAGGAAAGGATAAGATTTGATTTGGGGATGATTGACGATGGAGATGAGGTCTTTCTCAACGGCTCATTGATCGGAAAAAACGCTGGGAGACCTGGAGATATCAAACAAGGTTTTTACGATATCCAGAGGTCATATACCTTATTGATAAACGATCCCCGTATACACTGGGACCAGGAAAACCTCATTGCCGTGAGGGTATGGGATGGAGGAGGGGATGGTGGCATGTATGAAGGCAAATATGGGATCAGCGTAGCGGATGTTACTGATTTTGTCAACATTAATACCAAAGGAAATCCCTTTCAATTTGGCACCGGAAAAAAGATTTCAAAAAAATTAATCCTGCAATCCACTGATGAAAAATATGATTTTACGGGAAAGCTGCAGATTAGTATCATCGATCCCGAATCAGGAGCAACAGTATTCAAACAAACCCTAGGAATTGATTTTGCAAAGAACAGACCTTTTGAATATACCTATAGTTCTATACTACCCGAAATCAAATCGTATCTGGCCTCCTATACTTTCCAGGAAGCCAGGAGTGGAAAGGAACTGAATGTGACAGAGGGCATTCCTTACATTTTGACACCACCAGTTTCTGCTGTTCCGAAAATCCATGGCCCCGATATTTTTGGTGTAAGGCCGGGAACCCCTTTTCAGTATAAGATTCCAGCTACCGGAGAAAGGCCATTGCAATTTGAGGTAACAGGCCTCCCTCCCGGATTGTCTTTGGACAAACAATCTGGCATCATAAGCGGTCAATTGAAAGCTCCGGGTTCCATACATATCAGGTTCCTGGTCAAAAATAAATCCGGTTCTGCCTCCAAGGATTTTAAAATAAAGTGCGGAGATCTCATTGGATTGACCCCTGCTTTGGGCTGGAATAGCTGGAACTGCTGGGGTTTGAGTGTCAGCGATGAAAAAATAAAAGCATCCGCCAAGGCCATGGTGGATAAGCTGGCTGATCATGGGTGGAATTATATCAATATTGATGATGGCTGGCAAGACAAACGTAACGGGCAGGGGGAAATCGTCCCCAACAATAAATTCCCGGACATGAAAGCTTTATGTGATTACGTCCATAGCCTGGGGCTAAAAATAGGTATATACTCCTCACCAGGAACCCTTACCTGTGGCGGCTATGCCGGGAGCTACCAACATGAGAAGCAGGACGCGGAAACGTATGGCAGCTGGGGGATAGATTACTTAAAGTACGATTGGTGTTCTTATGTAAAGATCGCGCCATACAAACCTTCCCTGGAAGACTACAAAAAGCCTTATATATTAATGCGAGAGTCGTTGGATAAGGTTAATAGAAACATCATTTTTAGTTTTTGCCAATATGGAATGGGCGATGTATGGAAATGGGGTGCAGAGGCGGGCGGTAATTCCTGGCGTACAACTGGAGATATTACTGACAGTTGGGCAAGTATGTCCGGCATTGGTTTTGAACAAGACAAAAGCGCTCCCTTTACCCAACCTGGTCATTTCAATGACCCGGATATGCTAGTGGTTGGCAAAGTAGGATGGGGACCCGGTCTTCATGATACGCGGTTGTCTCCAGATGAGCAATACACGCATATCAGTTTATGGGCTTTACTCTCGGCTCCGTTACTTATCGGTTGTGATATCAGCCAAGCGGATGATTTTACATTGAATCTCCTCACAAATGATGAAGTCCTTGGCATTGATCAGGATGCACTTTGCAAACCAGCAATAAAAACCGAGCTGTTCGAAGGGTTAGAGGTCTGGATTAAGCCACTCGAAGATGGGAGCCTGGCTATTGGTATATTCAATCTGAGCGATCGGGCAAAAACTGATAAACTTTCCTTTTCGGCGCTTCACCTGGCAACCCGGCTCAAATTAAGGGACATTTGGCGACAAAAAGACTTGGGAATATTTTCGGCTTCGTACCCCTTTACGCTCCCTGCACACGGGGTGCTATTGCTAAAAGCAAAATCAAACCAATAAGTTTTCAATGGACAGGATTTCCGCACCTGAAAAAAGCGGAGTCGGGAGGTTTAGTTGTTGGTAAGGATGTGGATATTACTATCAACCTGGATGTAAAAAAGTCTTAATGAATTTAAGCCTCACAATAAAAAAGCAACCTCCCGGTTGCTTTTTTTATGGCTTTTCAATTTCTTAGGAATGCTTTTGGTTTTCAGCATCATATCTCTTTTCGGCATCCTTTGCTTTCTCAAAATCCAAAACCACTCCATTAATACAATATCGTAATCCTGTTGGAGGAGGACCATCATTAAATACATGACCCAGATGGGATTTACACCTTCCGCAGATCACTTCATTTCTTTCCATGCCATAGGAATTATCCTGGGCGTAAATTATGCTTGTCTTACTGATGGGTTCATAAAAGCTGGGCCATCCGCAACCACTTTCAAACTTAGTATCGCTCCTAAATAAAGGATTGCCACATACTGCGCAATAATAGGTCCCTATTTCATGCGAACCTTCATATTTGCTGGTCCAGGGCCTTTCTGTACCTTTTTGTCTGGCTATATTATACACATCGTTGGGAAGAATCTTCTTCCATTGATCGTCACTTAGATTTACCTGGGAAGAATCACTTCGGGAATACACAGGATTATTATCTTTCTTTTCTGAATTCATATCACTTAATTTCTGTTTATTTGAAGCTTGGGAATCTGTACAGTTTTGGAAAATAACGGCAATCAAAACAACCCAACCATATCTCGTCCATCCTTTCATAAGATTATTTTATATACACAAAGATACGCAGACCAATTTGGCTTGGTTTGTCGTAATAAAGACAAAATCTACTATTAACATTGTTTTTTATGCAGAATACCAGCACTCTATCATTTTTTAAGGAAAAGCCGAAAATGTTAAAGGAACTTTAAACACTGTATATTATATTTGTTTACACCAAGGTTGGGGAGCATCATGTTTAATTTAATTTTATTCGGACCTCCTGGAAGCGGGAAGGGAACACAATCAGAAAGGCTTATGGCCAAATACGGCCTAAAGCATCTCAGCACGGGCGATCTTTTACGTAGTGAGATTGCGGGTCAAACGCCTCTTGGTCAGGCAGCCAAAAGTTTCATGGATAAGGGACAATTGGTTCCGGATGAAGTAGTTATAGAAATGATCAGTTCGGCCCTGGATAATAACCCTCAGAGTAACGGATTCTTATTTGACGGTTTCCCCCGGACAACTGCCCAGGCAGAAGCCTTGGACAAGCTGCTCACGCAAAAGGGAACGGAGATTGCCATCGTCCTGGCATTACAGGTTAGCCCAGAGGAATTGCTCAAACGGTTACTGAACCGAGGGTTGACTTCCGGCCGCAGTGACGATGTTAACGAAGAAGTAATCGTTAACCGGATTGCAGAATACGAACGTAAAACCGCCTCAGTTGCTGAATATTATAAACATTACGGTAAGGTATCTTATATCAAGGGTGAAGGTAATATTGACGAAATCTTTGAATTCTTGTGTAAGAAAATTGATGCAAAAAAATATGCCTGATCGTCTGTTTTTACTTGATTTCACCAGGAATGACCTGAATTTGCTCCTTTTTCCCATTTCTAAGAACACTTAAGGCTGTCCTGATTCCAATGACTTTTTCATTCAGCTCCCTGTGGAGGTCATCTACACTGGCGATTGCCCTGTTCTGGAAAGCGACAATAATATCACCTGGCCGGATATCGCTGTTGTGAAGGCCCTGTTCTGAAACAGTTTCAAAAACATATACTCCTGTCCTTTTTTCCAACCTGTTCGCCGAGACCATCCGTTCTGTCAGATTGACCAGGTGACCCCCAATACCCAAATAGGCCCGCTTGACTCTCCCTTCAATAATGATCTTCCCTGCCACATAAGCTGCAAGTTTGGAAGAAACGGCAAAACAGAGTCCCTGGGCCGAAGCGATGGTCGCTGTGTTCACACCAATCACTTGACCATCAGAATTAATTAAAGGCCCTCCGGAATTGCCTGGGTTCAGTGAAGCGTCCGTTTGTATAATATCATCGATCATCCTACCATTGTTTGCCCTCAGTGTTCTCCCAAGCGCACTGACGACGCCGGCAGTGACTGTATGCTGCAGCCCGAATGGATTGCCGATCGCAATAGCGATCTGGCCAACCTGCAAAAGATCAGAATCAGCGAAAGGTAAGGCTCTCAACCCGGATTCATCGATCTTCAAGATGGCAATATCGGTGGATGGATCAGTTCCTTTGAGTCCGGCCAAAACCGTTTTCCCGTTTGTCAAAGAGATCTTAATACTGCTTGCGTTTTCGATGACATGATGATTTGTCACAATAAATCCATCGGAGGATATGATAAATCCTGAGCCGGAGGCCTGGGACGGCTGCTGGCCGGTGGCCCTTTTATCTGTCTGGGTTTTGATTACCTGGATATGCACGACTGATTCAGCCACCTGTGCAACGGCGCCTGTAATCGTTTTTGAATAACCATCCAATATTTTCCAGTCGGGATGTGGTTCATGAGCAATAAAAGAATGAGTAATATCCATCGTCACTTCAACTTCAAAACACTTACCAAAAAATTCCCGATGCCAGAGTGGCACAATAAATAATTAAATTGCACCTTATTATTTACTCTTTTTTTGCGCATGAATTGGAGGCCTCGACTTTTGAAAAATGTTGCCCATATGACCAAACTTGGAAATTACAGCAGAGGAAAGTGGATCCCTGGAGAAGGTGAGGGGCAGATACTGTATAATGCAGTAACTGGTGATGAAATAGCAATAGCCAGCACGAAAGGATTGGATTTTGGCGAAATGCTCGATTATGGCCGAAGGGTTGGAAATCCTGCGTTGAGAAAAATGACCTTTCATCAGCGGGGCCTTATGCTTAAGGCATTGGCCACCTACCTTAACCAGCATCTCGAAAAATTTTATGCCATCAGTTACAAGACTGGTGCTACCAAAAGCGATAGCTGGATTGATATTGAAGGCGGAATCGGCAATTTATTTTCTTATGCCTCTTTGAGAAAAAAACTTCCGGATGAACCTTTTTGCACCGACGGGGAAGGTATGGATCTGAGTAAGGGGCATACATTTATGGGACAGCATATTTTGGTCCCTAAAGAAGGGGTCGCTATCCATATCAATGCTTTTAATTTCCCCGTCTGGGGAATGCTTGAAAAACTGGCTGTAAACTTACTGGCCGGTATTCCTGCCATAGTAAAACCTGCAACCATCACTTCCTACCTGACAGAAGCGGTAGTCCGGGAAATTGCTGCCTCAGAAATTCTGCCCCCTGGAGCCCTCCAATTGATTTGCGGCTCTGCAGGGGATTTGCTGGATCATGTCCAATCCCAGGATGTAGTGACCTTTACGGGTTCCGCCAGTACTGGAATGAAGTTGAAATCAAACCCAAGCATACTTAGAGAAAATACCCCTTTTACCATGGAAGCCGATTCCCTGAATTGCATCGTCCTGGGAAATGACGTGGATCCCGGTACATCGGAATGGGATATATTCATTAAAGAACTAAGAAAAGAAATGACGGTGAAGGCAGGTCAAAAATGCACGGCTATCAGAAGGATTTTTGTTCCTGAAAATAAAATGGAAGAGGTCTGGAAGGATTTAGGTAAGACTCTTTCTCAAACGATCATTGGCAACCCTGAAAATGAAAAAGTCCGGATGGGATCTCTGGCAGGATTGTCGCAAAGGGATGAGGTCAAATCCCAGGCCCAGAAACTCCTGGCGTCTTCACAAATTATTTATGGCTCCCTTGACAGCGTGGAACTAGTAGATGCTGATGCTATAAAAGGCGCTTTCCTCGGGCCAGTATTATTGATAAACGAGCATCCTTTTGGTCCCGATGAGGTCCATACCATTGAAGTATTCGGTCCAGTGAGTACGATCATGCCATATAAAAATATGGATGATGCCATTGCCCTTTCAAAAAAAGGTAAGGGTTCCTTGTGCACTTCTATTGTAACCGGTGATGACAGACTTGCAAAACAGTACGTTCTTGGAGCCGCCACCCATCATGGAAGGATCCTGGTATTGAATGCAGCATGCGCCCGTGAAAGCACGGGTCATGGCTCACCCTTGCCCATGCTCGTACATGGTGGACCTGGGAGAGCCGGAGGAGGCGAAGAAATGGGAGGCATTCGGGGAATGAAACACTATATGCAACGCGTCGCCCTCCAGGGTTCACCGACTACGATTAGCGCAATTACCAACATTTATCAACCTCATGCTCATCAGACAGAAGCCCCGATTCATCCATTCAGAAAGTATTTTGAAGAGTTGACCATCGGGGAAACCCTGGTTACCCATCACCGGACCGTTTCGGAATCGGATATCGCTAATTTCGCAAACTTAAGTTGGGACCATTTTTATGCGCATACCGACCGCCACTCGCTTGAAGGGACCCTATTTGAAAAGCCTGTCGCCCATGGTTACTTTATACTAAGTGCCGCCGCAGGGCTTTTTGTGGATGCCAAAAAAGGGCCGGTCCTGTTGAATTACGGCCTGCAGGATTGCCGCTTCCTGAAACCAGTTTATGCAGGGACTACAATTGGTGTACGATTAACCGTTAAGGAAAAAGTGGAACAGGAAAAAAAGGAGGAAAAGGATATTGCTAAAGGTATCGTCAAATGGTATGTGGATGTATATGATGAAACGGGGGAAACTGTCGCTGTTGCCACCATTTTAACGCTGGTGAAGAAAAAAATTCAATAAATACAAAAAAAATAGATCTATGGCATTTGACGCTAAAGATGGTTATGTAAGAGTAGAAAAGCGTTCGGGCATCGCATCCATTGAATTCTTTCATCCTCAGGGCAATTCTCTTCCAGGTAGAATTCTTGAAGAGCTTGCCAATGAAATTCACAGTGCAGCTCATGATGAAAACACAAAGGTAATTGTCCTTAGGTCTGGAGGAGAAAGAGCTTTTTGCGCAGGAGCCTCGTTCGACGAATTGATGGCGATTAAAACTGAAGAGCAGGGTATCCGGTTCTTTAGTAGGTTTGCCCACCTGATTAACGCCATGCGCAAATGCGGGAAATTGATTGTTGCCCGTGTCCAGGGAAAATGTGTAGGCGGGGGTTTGGGCCTCGCTGCTGCCGCTGATTATGCCATTGCAGTGGAAGGGGCGGATATTAAGCTCAGCGAACTCGCTATGGGTTTTGGCCCCTTTGTGGTAGGTCCTGCAGTAGAAAGGAAAATTGGCCTTTCTTCATTCAGTCAACTGGCAATCGATGCTACCCTTTGGCGTAATGCGGACTGGGCAAGAAGAAAGGGCATTTATGCAGAACTCCATCAAACGCCTCCTGAAATGGACGAATCCATACAAAGGTTGACTCAAATATTATCCCATAGCAGCCCCGAGGCCATGGCCGAAATGAAAAAAATATTTTGGAGCGGCACAGACCACTGGGATAAGCTGCTCATCGAAAGGGCTGCCATCAGCGGCAGGCTGGTACTCAGCGAATACAGCAGAGCAGCCATCGATAAGTTTAAGAAAAAATAAGCTGGTTTCCCCTAAATGTTCAGGCCTCCGCAGGCGCTGATGACCTGCCCTGTAATATAGGAGCTCAAATCACTTGCCAGGAAAAGGGCTGTGTTGGCGATTTCCTCGGCGTCCCCGAAACGGCCCAGTGGAATTTTGGCAAGCCATGTCTTAGAGAGTTCCCCATCATTGAGGTAATGGGTCATGTCAGTCTTGATAAAGCCGGGGGCTATCGCGTTGCACCGGATATTGCGGCTTCCAAGTTCATGGGCGATGGATTTTGAAAAACCAATGATACCTGCCTTGGAAGCAGCATAGCTACTCTGACCTGCATTACCACGGATACCAATAATCGAGCTCATGTTTATGATAGATCCCTTTTTGGCCTTCATCATAGGACGGATCACGTTTCTCGTCATATTGTACACGCTCTTCAGATTGGTTGTCATCACTTCATCCCATTGATCCGGCGTCATGCGAAGCAGGAGGTTATCTTTGGAAATACCGGCATTATTTACACAGATGTCAATGGTGCCGAATTCCTTTATCACTTCTTCCACTAAGGTACCGCAGGCAATGAAATCGGCCGCATTGCTTTGGTAACTAACCACTTTCACTTCAAATCCCTTTAATTTATCCTTTAGGCGAATTGCTTTTTCCTCACTGCTGCTGTTAACATAAGTGAAAGCAATATCTGCGCCGTGCTCGGCTAACTTTAATGCGATCGCTTCGCCAATACCGCGCGCAGCGCCGGTAATTACCGCTTTCTTTCCCTCCAGCAATTTCATAAGGATAATCCATTAACCATAGTTCAAATATATAAACTCGGACGTTTGTTTCTAAAAAAATATATTTATCTTATTCCTTTATTACTGCATGTCGAGGATCATTCGATTAAAAACAGGGCTGCTGATAGCTTTCGCATTCGAAACGCTAAGCGTCACCTATTGCACTAAGTTTACTAATTATACCTGGCTTTTTTCGATCCTATATTTTGCAGCAGGGATGGCAATAGCGCTTTATGCGCTGTCGTTCCCAGAGCTGACTCCTCTTCGTTTCAGAAAAGAAGGACCTTCTAATACAATGGTATATTCCCGGATTGCAGGCGTCTGTGTTATGGCTGCCTGGGTTTATTATTTATCAAAATACCGGATGGGTGATGCGTTGATTGACATCAACAATGCCGATATGTTGCCCATCATACGGGTGATGAACCAAAGGTTTGTCACTGGTCAATGGTATCATATTTATGACCCCATTCCCGAAATCTGGAATGGGATAAGGCCCATTTATCTTCCAGCCATGTGGCTTCCCTTTGCAGCATCCACCATTTTTAAATTTGATATGCGCTGGATCACGGTTGGCGGATTGTTCTTCGCTTTCAGCAGCTTTATGTTCCTCTTTCATCCCAAAAAACATAAGATCCTTTCGGTTCTGGGTTTTCTGATCAGTGCTATACTTTTTTGCTGGCTATTTTCCGAACAAACTAACGGTTTTATCTCTATGACTGAAGAAGGTGTGGTCGTAGCCTATTACGCGCTCCTGGTGCTGGCGCTCCTTTCGGGCAATATGGTATTTATCGGCATTGCCACTTCGCTTTGCATGCTTAGCAGGTATGCATTGATCGGTTGGATACCTGCCTTTTTATTGTATTTGCTACTATACAAAAAACGAAAGCAGGCGGTTATTTTCAGCGTCACCGGAATAGTTTGCCTGCTGGTCATCTGTATTTTGCCATTTGGTATCGGGCCTTTTATAAGTTTGACAACATTGCCGGCAAAATATGTCGGCTTTGCAGGAATCGTGTGGGTGGATAGTCCCGACGTTTTTCAATTTAGCCTTGGTTTTGCAAAATTCTTCGGCCAACAACGCATAAGCTTGCTTCACGGAACCCTCATCGTCTTATCTTTTATCGTGCCGGCTTTATTTATCCTGGGGTGTTATGTTGCGAGTAAGAAACAGGTCATCCTTTCAAATGTTCCGCTGGCGGCTCTTAAGATAACCCTGGTCGTGTTCTATAATTTTATAGATGTGCCTTATGCCTATTTATTCTACACTTCCTCCTTTATCAGTTTGCTGATGATCGCATCTTTACTAAGGCAGGAGGAATCTGCCAGTCCTTCAGTTCAAAAGGTCTTTTTGTAGTAGGAGGATCTCGTCAATAAATACCCTCGTATTGCTCAGTCTGGGTACTTTATGCTGGCCGCCAAGTTTACCCTTACTTTTCAACCAGGTCGCAAAAACTCCTTTTTTTAATATGAGTACCACCGGCATACGCAGGGCAATATCCTTGTGGCGTTTAGCCTCGTAGTCGCTGTTGATATTCTTTAAAGCGTTGTCCAGCTCAAACACAAATCGCTCCAGGCTTGCCGGTTCTTTTTCAAATTCGATTAGCCACTCGTGCGCTCCGTTACTATGATCGCCGAAATAAACAGGTCCGGCAGAATAATCATTGACGACGGCTCCAGTTTTTTCACAGGCCATGGCAATAGCTTTATCCGAATTATCCACGATGACCTCCTCACCGAATGCATTGATGAAATGTTTTAGCCGTCCGTTTATCTGTATTCTAAAAGGCTCCAATGAAGTAAATTGAATGGTATCTCCTAACAGGTATCGCCACAACCCCCCATTGGTACTGATGATCAATGCATAATTCTGACCTCTTTCCACATCCTGCAACCCGATCGTTTCCGGGTTGGACTTGCCATATTCTTCAATAGGCATGAATTCCATAAAAACGCCGTGATCCAAAAAAAGAAGCATGCCATCTTCATCCGGACTGGCTTGAGCTGCGAAAAATCCTTCGCTGGCATTGTACATATCCAAATAATGCAGGTCTTTACCCATCAGTCTCTTGAATTGGGACCGGTAAGGTGTAAATGAAACGCCTCCGTGAATGTATAGTTCCAGGGAAGGCCACACTTCGGCAATGCTTTTTTTACCGGTAATGTCGAGGATGCGACGTATGAGCACGAGGGTCCATGTAGGAACCCCGGAAATTGAAGTGACATTTTCTCCAATTGTTCCGCGGGCAAGTTTTTCGATCTTATCCTCCCATTCGTCAAGTAAAGCGATGCTGAGTTCCGGTGTGCGTATCCAATGGCCCCAAAAAGGAGAATTCTGGAGGAGGACCGCACTCAGATCTCCATAATGCACGTCTTCATTGATCTGACTGATGGTATGACTGCCTCCGATCACTAAGCCTTTCCCAGTCAATAAGTCAGAATCCGGATTAAAATTATAATAAAGAGTAAGTACATCTTTTGCTCCTTTATAATGGCAATCCTGCAGGCTTTCTTCACTTACCGGGATAAATTTACTTTTATCACTGGTCGTCCCGCTGCTTTTTGCAAACCATTTGATTGGGGTATTCCAGAGGATATTTTCTTCCCCATCCATGATACGCTGGATATAAGGTTTCAAATCATCATATTCATGCACAGGGACCGCGTTCTTAAATTCCTTGGTCGAGAAAAGTTTTGAGAAATTGTATTTGCGCCCGAATTCAGTGTATTGGGCAGAAGTCACTAAATGCTGCAGTACCTCCCGTTGAGTAGCAACAGGATTTTGCATCCATTGCTCAATTTGCCAAAGCCGAAGCCGGGCGAGACGTGAAATTGCCGGACTGAGTAACTTCATAGTCTGGCAAAGTACTACAAATTGTCATTCCCGCTCGGCTTTGAGTAATAAAAGAAGCATGTCCAGATCGGATCTCAAATCCCTGTTTTCGGTTAGGAGTTCCTTGGCCCTGCCGATAATTTCCATTTTATTATTCCTTTCCGCGTACTGGATCAATTCTTTCTTTGTATCAGTCAGGAATCTGGTATATTCATCCAGCCCCAACTCTTCATTTTCATTAATTGAAGCAGTCGAAGCAACAAGACCATTCAACGAAGGCAAAGGGATTGCCGAACGTTGCCGTTCCTTGTCCGATTCCTCCATTTTATCCATACCCCCAATCGCGTTTTCAATAGCGATGATGATGTTGTCAAGTGTGGGCCGATTGGCTCTTCTGGCTTCCTCGTGGAGATAATCCTTTCGTTTTAACTCAAAATTCTTGCCTAAATACAAGCGTCTCACCTGCTCGTCGTCAGCCAATTCTTCAGCCGTACCGTGTTTAAAGATCTTCCCTTCAATCAATAGATAAGCCCGATCGCAAATCGACAGGGTCTCGTTTACGTTATGGTCTGTTATCAGAATGCCGATATTTCTGTATTTCAAACGGGCGACCACCGTTTGAATGTCTTCCACCGCAATGGGATCCACTCCCGCAAATGGTTCATCCAATAGCATAAATTTCGGGTCTACTGCCAAGGCCCTGGCAATTTCAGTTCTCCGGCGCTCACCACCGCTCAGTGAATCGCCATTATTCTTACGCACCTGATTCAAGCCAAATTCTGCTAATAAGGCTTCGAGCTTTTCCTTCTGGTCCTTTTTAGAAAGTTTCGTCATTTCCAAAATCGCTTTCACGTTGTCTTCCACGCTGAGTTTACGAAAAACAGAAGCCTCCTGAGGAAGGTATCCAATGCCCATCTGCGCCCTTTTATACATTGGCAGTTTGGTAATATCGGTCTCATTCAAAAAGACGCTTCCCTGATCAGGTTTTATCAACCCAACCACCATATAGAAAGTGGTGGTTTTCCCCGCTCCATTAGGCCCCAATAATCCCACGATTTCTCCCTGCTTTACATTGACAGATACCCGATCAACCACGGTACGGTCATGATAGGTTTTTAGCAGGTCACGGGTATTTATAGAAATATTCAATACAAACGATTTTGGGCAAAAATACCGTAAGAAATCGAATCCGTTGTGGTTCAAAAATAGTTTAACAGCAGTTTGAGTTATAAGTCTATTGATTTATGTTTGCGCAAATTAATCGGCATCAAATGAAGGTTATTGAACACATACATCAGGCAAATGATACCCTGGTTTCTTTCGAGATATTACCGCCTCTTAAAGGTAAAACGATCAATTCCATTTATGATCATTTGGACCCGTTGATGGAGTTTAAACCTTCATTCATCAATGTGACTTATCATCGCAGTGAAACCATGTTCAAAAAGAAAACAGATGGAACATTTGAAAAAGTTGAAGTCCGTAAAAGGCCTGGAACCGTGGGGATCTGCGCTGCCATTATGAACCACTACCAGGTAGATGCCGTACCTCATCTTATTTGTGGCGGCTTTACAAAAAGGGAAACAGAGGATGCGCTGATCGATTTGAATTTCCTCGGAATTGACAATGTACTTGCACTTCGTGGTGATGCAGCACATAACGAGACTTCTTTCGAACCGGAGAAGAACGGCAACCAATATGCGTTGGATCTATTAAAACAGGTAGTCAGCCTCAATCAAGGGATTTACATAGAGGAGGATATCAAAAACGGCAGTAAAACCAATTTTTGTATTGGAGTCGCAGGGTATCCTGAAAAACATTTTGAAGCGCCGAATATGACCAGCGATCTTTTATATCTTAAGGCCAAGGTTGAAGCCGGTGCTGAATACATCACTACCCAAATGTTTTTTGACAATAAGAAATATTTCGAGTTTGTGAAGAACTGCCGCGATTGTGGCATTGAGGTGCCTGTGATTCCTGGCTTAAAACCCATCACGAGTAAGAAGCAATTGACCCTTTTGCCAAAAGTCTTTCATGTAGATATTCCCTCTGATCTGTCAGAAGCCATTATGAAATGCAGAAATGATGAGGAGGTGGAAAAATGCGGTACAGAATGGTTACTTGAGCAGACACGCGAATTGAAAAAATCCAAAGTCCCAGTACTCCACTATTATACCCTGGGCAAACCTAAAGTCATTTGGAATGTAGTTAAGGAAATTCTTTGATCCTCGGCATTACAATCAAAATATAACTGTATAATAATCAATAGTTTATGATTATTAGAAAGGAGATTATCCCCTTAGGAATCGGTTAACAAACCTTTGTGATATTGTACGGTCTATTATTAGTTAGTACTTTATTTGAATCATTTAAAAAATACCACGATGAAAACATTATTAACTCTCATTATGCCTGTTCTGACTTTCACTGCAAGCATAGCCAGCTGTAAGCTCTTTTTGGAGTCCGATTATTATGGATCTGCTGTGTTGACCCTGACCTCTTTTTTATCGATTATTCTTTTGGTGGAAGTATTGAGCCATAAAAAACTTATTCTTGACTGATTTTGAATCAGGGAATTCTGTATAAGCTAGCACAAAAGAGGTTGTCTAATTTTCGTTCTGGCGCTTGGGCTTTAGGTTCATGCGCCTTTTTTTAGAACCTATACCTGATTCCGCCAGTGATAGGAAGTGCAAAAAGGTTATAATTCATCAAAGCGCCTTTATTTATGAAATATTGGCCGGAGAAAGATAAGCCTACACCGAATCTGCAGTTGAAGAAGTAATCCAGGCCCATTTTAAAGCCCATCGTAAACCCACCTTTAAGCCCGGGCTTGGTGGTGAGCGTGTTGCCGCTGTTTTCAATTTTTCCGTTGACCGGAACAGAATAACCGGCAGATAAATTGACATGCGACTGCCAGCCTACTTTCTTACCTATATCGGCCTGCGCAAATATCTGCAGGGGTATAATCGGGTTCCCCAGGTAAATTTTGTTATAAGTCCCAGCCACTGTGCCGGGATAGGCTGCATCATCCTGGTAGGATAAACCCATAAATGTGGCGGAAATACCCAACTGGAACCATTGCCTTAAAAATCTGGAGATACCCAATTCAGCAGCATAATTTGGCCCATTGGTTTGTGAATGTTCTGTAGCACTATTAAATCTTGGTATAGAATTAAACGATAGCCCACCATTCAATGTAATCTCCCATTTATTCCAGCAGCCAGGATTCCAAACGCTGTCTCGGATATAGGAAGTGTCTGACACCATGAAATTCACACTATCATGGTTTCCAGGAAATGTCGTGCTGTCAATCAATAAATGAGGAGATAGCTTGAACACGCTGTCTTTACATAGACGAATCTTGCTCAGGATATTGTTTGAATAAATCTTCCATCTTTTATCATCACGGTCTTTAAATGAAGAAAGCGTATCGATTCTGCGGATGAGGTGGAAAATGGTATCATAACCACTGATGGATTTGCCAGGGTGGGTAGATGGAACCAGCCTGCCCTGATAAAGATTGACGCTCACTAACAGGGGACGGTCAAAAGAATCTGTCTTGAATTCGATGGGGGCCACCTGGCTCTCCAGGTAAAGATTTTTACAGCAATCTTTACTTGCTTTACTAGTTCTTGTGCTGTTACTACCTGCATCATTTGGATAAAATGCATTACCGCAAGTATGTAAGATATACAGATAACAGCCTTCAGCATTAGTCAGTTTCCAGGCAGCGATGCCTGGTCCTTCTTCGCCAGCAGGATTCAGGATGACATAAATATAATCGATCCTGTCTTTTTGTTTATCATAAAAACCCAGATTACCGATAATTCCAGGGTTAAGATATAAGTCCTCTACGTTTGACTTGGAAAGATCCCGGTATCCATTCGGAAACCCTGAATTGTGCAGTAACAGGTCGAATGCCTTAAATTCCCGGGAATATTTATCCTGGTTATCTGCTGAACTAACGGCTCTTAAAAATGAAACCGTCGAGTCCACCCCATTTTTTTGTTGCAAAAAAGGAAATTCCGGATGATTACCTAATTTTTCAGTAAAATTTCTAGGATGGCTGCCCGTATCAAAGTGGTATAATTTTGAGTTTTTGGGGCAGATTTGCTGCGCCTGGATTTGCGAAATGGATAAAACGAATGCAAACAGCAATAAGCGGTTCATCAAAGGGTTGTTTTTACAATAGTTCAATACAAACGTCAAAAAATGGAGTTTGTTTTGCTCCAGAGCCAAAAAGAGGGTATCCTGGTCAGGCTGCAATAGCCAACAGGAGCAGGAAACCGGAGGCTATACGGATGTAAATGAATTTGTCAATTGTGGCCTGCATTGGGGGCATGGGGGACATGGCCGGAATCCCAACCGCAATATATTTGTGCCGATAGCCATTCGATCTAACCTCTGATCATTTTTGCAAAAAGTCATTGCCAATTCATAAAAGAAGGAATTGGCGAATAATAAGAAAAAGTTCACTCAATTTTGATTTCTTATGAGAAAGCTCATCGTATCCAATCTGGCAACAGTTGACGGATTTTTTGCAGGGCCCAATAGAGAAATAGATTGGTTCATCGTTGACAAAGAATTTATCTCCTATTCGGAAAAAATGCTCAATTCGGCAGATCTTCTACTTTTTGGGAGAATTACCTATCAAGTGATGGTATCCTATTGGCCAACACAACATGCCATTACCAATGATCCGGTCGTTGCAGAACGAATGAATAATTTGGCCAAAATCGTATTCTCAAAAACGCTACAAGGCGTAGAATGGAATAATACCAAATTGGCAACCCAATGTACAATAGAAGAAATCGAGACCCTTAAACAACAACCCGGAAAGGATATTGTCGTTCTTGGCAGTGCCCAAATCGCTTCCGCACTAACCCAGCTAGGCTTGGTTGATGAATACAGGATCATTCTGAATCCCCTCATTCTTGGAGCGGGTAAACCGCTTTTCGGAGGGATTGATGGCCGGTTACCTTTGCAGCTTCTTCGCTCGGCAACGCATAAATCCGGCAATCTGATACTTTATTACCGGCCCATAAAGTCAAATCAAGAGGTTAGATGATCACAGAGCGGAATACACCCACCCGAGCACCAATAAGTTCGCCCCAAACAAGCCAAAAGAAGGATTTATAAATTTCGCCGTAAAACCAAATCATCTTCAGTGATTTGGATGTAAGGCATAAAAAAAATACATTTGCAAAGAACAAATAGGGTATAGGATCATATCCAAGCGTAAAGAGAAATCCTCAAAAGGGATGCCTGAATAGTGAGTGTTGTTCCTCAAAACTATTCCGAAAGG